>Ga0334893_1002208_pt1 | contig 15280 bp, 13 predicted proteins | sample GraSluR3_MG_5_FD_207218 | JGI IMG/M metagenome (GOLD analysis project Ga0334893, IMG submission 207218) | Sludge microbial communities from methane-producing bioreactor in Wageningen University, Netherlands - Granular Sludge_09_05-R3 | ecosystem: Engineered > Bioreactor > Anaerobic >...
GTTGTCGTCATGTACCGGCCTTATCGCGGCGGCATAAAAGCAGGCGCTTGCCCCCCTGCCGGCCACGCATGCTTCACGCGGTCCAGCGAAGCCACAAAGGCTTCGACCACGGCAGGATCAAACTGACTGCCGGAGCAGCGTACAATCTCGGCCACGGCGGCGCCAAAGCTGCGACCTTCTCTGTACGGACGTGTCTGCAGCATGGCGGAAAGTGTGTCGGCCACGGCAATGATGCGGGCTCCCAGCGGAATATCCCTTCCGGCCAGCCCGTGCGGATACCCTTTACCGTCCCAGCGTTCATGATGATGCAACACCACGTCCACCACCCCGCCGCTTTCCGCCAGCAAGGCCACAGGCCGTATGATATTGGCCCCTATCAGGGGGTGGCTGCGCATGATTTCCCACTCTTCATCGTCCAGCGGGCTTGCCTTGCGCAGGATATTGTCAGGAATTCCTATTTTTCCGATATCATGCAGATGGCCTGCTATGTGCAGCATTTCTGCCTGTTCAAAAGAACATCCCATAGCCAGCGCAGTGACACGGGCCGTTTCCGCCACTTCGTCCGAATGACTGTGAGTATGCGGATCGCGCGCATCAATGGCATTGCCCAATGATTCCGCCAGCTGATGCACTGTCAGACGCACATCGCCGCAGCCTACATCACCCCTTGTAAACAAAAGGCCGCTGTCTGCCGCCTCTGTTCTGCTGCCTTCACGCGTCGCCTGCCCTGCGATGCCCAATGCCAACGCTGCGGATTCCTGCTCCATCCACCTGCTCCCGACTGTTACGGCAAGCCGTGCGGCCGCGTCACAGATACCCCCCCGTGACGTGTCCTGCTGTGCCGCTATTGCGATAAAGAATTTCAATATCACCTATGGAAGCAAAACGGATCTGTCAAGCCGCAACAGCGCCGCGGTCGCACCGCAGAAAAAAACACGCCGGAATTCAAACACAGAAAGGGCCGGAAGATATCTTCCGGCCCTGATGGTTCTGATAGCTCTAATAGCTCTGATGGCTCTGATGGCCCTGACGGCCCTGACGGCCCTGCCGCATGCAGTGTACCGGTAACCCGTAATACACCCTGCGCAACGTCCTCAAAACGGTTAATGTCTCACACGGGCGGAACCGTCACCGGCCGTAAGCACACGCACGCGGTCACCCGCGGCGAAATATTCATCTGCTTCCTGCACGATGGAAACGGTGGAGCCGTCTTCCATTTTCACCGTCAGTTCCAGACCGTTTTTGTCCTTGAGGGCCTGTTCACCCGCGGCACCGGCAGCGGCTCCGGCCAGCGAACCGCCCAGTATGGCCAGCGTGCGTCCGGTGCTGGCACCCATGGTGCTGCCCAGCACGCCGCCCACTACGGCACCGCCCAGCACGCCCAGCCCGGACTGTTCGCCCTGAATCTGCACCTGACGCACCGCCGTTACGGTACCGTATTCTACACGGTGCACCACGCGCGCCTGGCTGGTGGAATACACACTGCCGCTCTGGCTGGAGCAACCTGCTCCGAACATTGCCAGCAACAGCACAAAAACAACTGCCGCAACGCCCTGCCTGCGGGCCGGGCGGACAACGGTTTTATGCATCATGACAAGGTCTCCCGTTATGATCTCAGGCTGATTATACTCACTCGCGGCAAAGCCGCACTTACCCGGTATGTAAGCCCCCCGGGTCAAAGCGTCAATACGGGCTGCCGTCAGCCGGCCAGCGAAAGAGTTATACCGATAATGTTTGCGGCGGTCTGCACCGCCCCTGCACCCACAACGCCCCCCGCAGTGGCCAGTGCGACCACCCGCGCCCCCAGACGCCAGGCCTTGTCGGGCCACGGCACGCCCTGCGGTGATGCCGCGCGCCACAGTCCCACGGCCACGGCAAACTGAAACGCCAGCACAGCGGCACGATACACACAAAATCCGTATGCCTGCCAGTAGGCGTCTGCCGGAAAGCTGTATCCGGTCAGCATCAGCATGGTCTGCGGCAACGAAACTATCAGCCCCCCCAGCACCAGCCACAGCCAGAAAGTGATAAACAGAGTCTCTTCACCCCGCCACACCCGCAGAAATGCCTCTTTCATACCTGTGTCCTCATCATGTGAAAGCGGCCGGAGAACCGGCCGCGTCCTCATTGTGCACTGCCCGGGCAGCGTGTTGCTATATCAGGCAAAGGGATTGCCCAGCCCGAAACCGAGAGAGGCTGCACCGGCGGGACGCGCACGCATGGAGTCGCCTTCACCGTCGAGCACCTTGCGCACGGCCCGTGCCAGCTGGTCAGGGCAGGACGTGGGCTTTTTACCGCAGGTGATGCCTGTCAGGCGGGAAACAGCCTCGCCGGCTTCCATTCCTTCCAGCAGACGCGAAATGGCTTCAAGGTTGCCGGGACAGCCGCCGGTAAAACGCACATCGGCCAGCTTTCCTCCGGCATCAATATCAAACTGCATCTGTTTTGCGCAGACGCCTGCGGGAGTAAACGTGAACATGTCTTATCTCTCCTTAATAGTATTGAGCGTTGGGAGTAATCACAGAAGCAAAGATTGTCAAAGGGCAGGAGCCCGGCGGGTTTTTCTTTTCAAAAACTCCGCCGGCTGTTAGCACAACGGCGTACACCCGAAACCCCCGACGGAACAGAGCCATGCAGTCAAGCTTTAACCCCGCGCACATCAAAGCCCTGCTGAACAGACGCACAGTGCCCGACAGCGAGACGGAAGAGGCGCTTGACGCCGCATCCGCCATGCGCGGACTTACGCTGGAACAGACCGCGGTACTGCTGGCGGCGCACAAGGCGCATCATCTGGACAGCATAATTGATCTGGCGCGCAGTACACGCTGGGCGCTTACCGGTAACCGTGTTTTTGTGCACGTGCCCGTGCGCTGCCCGGGCATAGGTACCGGTGCGGGGCGGCACAGCACCGGAGCCTCATGGATAGATTCCATGACGCAGGCTGTGGCGTCTCTGGCCGCATGCGGGCATACCATAGTCACGCTGCATCTGCCCGACGACTCGGTGACAACCCGCACCCTGCTGGCGCTGCAAAACAGACTGGCAGGCCGGTGCCCCGCAGGCACTCTGCCGCTGCTGCGGATACGCGCACGGGCGTTTACCGCACGGCAGGCAGTGGAACTGGCCGCCGGCGGGCTGCCGCGCCTTGTGCACATGCAGCTTTCTTACCACCGCCCCACATACCAGACACTGAACACCGTTCCGCATGAAAGTTTTGACAGTGCGCTGCTGCAGCCCCACACATACATGGCAGCCGGTGCGCGCCGCATCACGCTGGGTATCCGGCTGGCATCGCCCCGACCGGAATATGAAGCCCTGTGCCTGCTCTCACAGCATCGCAGCCTGAAAAACATATTCGGGCACGGCGCCCGCACGCTGCACCTTGAAACCACACCCCCTGCAGACCATGCCGGTGTAAAAAACGGCATAAGCGTTCTGGCGCGCATAACCGCCGTACTGACTCTGGCCGCGCCGGAGTGTATCGTATCCGTTCCTTCCACGCCGCCCGAAGGCGGTGAAGGAACACTGGTGGACATGGGGGCAACCTTTATCGCCACGCAAACATACGACCATGCGGCGGCAATACGCCACGGCGACATGCGGCAGCGTCTGGGCGGTGCATGCGCCATGCTGGACACCACCATACGCAGACTGCTGCGCGATTACGGTGTCATACCGGCTCTGTGCATACGCTGCTACAATGGCACACAGGCAGACAACGCCCGCATGAATCTGGTGGATGCGGGCATTATGCACTGCGAATGCGCACCCATGATTCTGCAGGAACTTACAGACTATCTGATGCGCCACGGTTCCGCAGCCACAGTGGAGGCCGCCCGCGGAGCTCTGATGCGCGAATTTGCAGCGCTGGATTTCTCCCGGCAGGAGGCCGTGCGCCCCGCGCTGCGTGAACTTCTGGGTCCACGGTTCTGAATACGGACAGCATGCCCCGGGCTTTTCTTCATCCCCCTGCCGCACCGGAACATCTTGACTGCAGGCGCTGCGTATTTATGTATGCAGGCAGTGCCCCGCATGCATTGCGCAGATTCCGCTGCTGCCGCGGGTATGTATTGATATATTCAGGAGGAAACCATATGAGCAAAGAGCACGGCGCCGCCGCCGAAAAACACGAATTCCGCACCGAAGTACGCAAGCTGCTGCACATCATCACCCATTCTCTGTACACCAACAGAGAAATTTTTCTGCGCGAACTGGTCTCCAACGCTTCCGACGCACTGGACAAGCTGCGCTTTGCACAGACACGGGGCGAAGCCGCTCCGGCCGCCGACCTTGACCTGAACATAGCCATAACCGTCAACGAAGAAACACGCACCCTGACAGTCAGTGATACCGGCATCGGTATGACCCGTCAGGAACTTATCGATAACCTTGGCACCATCGCCAGCTCCGGTTCCGAGCGTTTTCTCAAAGAACTTGCCGAAAAAGGTGAACAGGCAAGCAATATCATCGGCCGGTTCGGTGTGGGTTTTTATGCCGTGTTCATGGTGGCCGATTCTGTAACGGTGACCACGCGCAGCGCACTGGACGCCTCCGGCGCATGGCGCTGGACCAGTGACGGGCTGGGCAGTTTTGAACTGGAAGAAGCCCTCGACGCGCCGGAACGCGGCACCCGCATAGACATCCGTCTGAAGGAAGATGCCGGTGATTTTCTGAAAAAAGACCATCTGAAGGATGTCATCCGCAGGCACTCCAACTTCATCCCCTTCCCCGTTTCGGTAGAAGGTGAGCACGTCAACACCACCCCGGCCCTGTGGCGCGAACCCAGATTTCAGGTCACCGAGGAACAGTACAAAGATTTTTATACGTTCCTCACCTTTGACACACAGGCGCCCATGGACACCATCCACCTTTCCATCGATGCGCCGGTGCAGTTCACATCTCTGGCTTTCATTCCCAATTTCGGCAACGAGCTTTTCGGGTATGACCGCGACAAATACGGACTGGACCTGTATGTGCGCCGAGTGCTCATCAGCAAAGAATACAAGGCCCTGATTCCTGAATATCTTTCGTTCCTCAAAGGAGTTGTGGATACGGAAGACCTGCCGCTGAACATCTCGCGCGAAACGCTGCAGGAAAATGCGCTCATCGCCAAAATCCGCCAGACGCTGGTAAAGCAGGTGCTGGCGCATCTGGCAAAACTTGCGGAATCAGATGCCGAAAAATATGCCACCTTCTGGCGTACCCACGGACGGGTGTTCCGCATGGGCTACAACGATTACGTCAACAGAGATAAATTCATCCCGCTGCTGCGCTTCAACAGTTCCGCACTGGATGACGAAAAAGGTCTGTGCTCGCTGGATGACTATATCGGCCGTGCAAGAGAGGGGCAGAAGACCGTCTGGTATGTGTCCGCACCCAACCGTGAAGCCGCACGCCTGAACCCCCATGTGGAGATTTTCCGGCGCAAGGGCATTGAAGTGCTGTATCTGTACGAAGCTGCAGACGAGTTCATCATGGAATCGCTCGGCAAATGGAACGAGTTTGAATTCCGCTCCGCGGAACATGCCGATGCCGACGCGCTGAAAGACTTTGATGATGTGGAAAAGAAGGATGCGCCTGAAGCTCTGGACGAAGAAGGACGAAAAACTCTGAGCAGCCTGCTGTCCCACATGAAAACCCTGCTGGGCGACAAGGTGGAAGACGTGCGCGAATCAGCGCGGCTTTCTGATTCTCCGGCCTGCCTTGCCAGTAAAGACGGCGGTATGACTGCTTCCATGGAAAAACTGATGCGCGTCATGAACAAAGACGAATCAGTGCCGCGCAAAGTGCTGGAAATCAACCCTGACCATCCGCTTACCCGAAACCTGCTGCGGCTTTACCGCGCCGATGCTGACGACAGGCTGCTCGCGCAGGCCACGGAACAGCTTTACGAATCCGCTTTGCTGCTTGAAGGCTACCTGCGTGATCCCCACGCGCTTGTCGGCAGAGTGAATTCGCTGCTTGAACAGGCTACCGGCTGGTACGCAGAAGTGCGCAAACTGTAGGCCCCGCCATACCCATCCCGTATAAAAACGCCCCGCAGAACATTCTGCGGGGCGTTTCTTATGCGGAAGCTCAGTATATCCCGCATGTGGCCGGTATGTTCCGGCCGAGCACCTGAACCCGCGGCAGCAGACAGAGGCGCGACTTCCGTCTGCTGCCGGATCCGGTCCGGCTCAGTGAATCCGTCCGTACAATACGGACTCCGACACTGTTGCGGTCACGCGCAACCGGTTATGTCATCCCGCCGAGGCGGAAAGGCACGCTGTGTCGTCCTTTGCGGCTTCCGCGCTTGCCGTCGTGCCGGCGACACAAGGCGGAGCTGCCGGTAAAATGCCCCCACCCCTGTAAGGAGAGACACTTTACCATCCCCTGCGGCACCTGCATCTTGCCGGAAGAAGGAAGCTGCAAGGGATGACTAAGTATGTAGCTCCGGCTGCCACATGCGTCCAACTCTTGAGCATAAAAAAATCCCTCCGGCAGAGTCCGGAAGGAACTGCCAGAGGGGCTATCTATAAAACTGCTTTTATTTAAATAGGATACAGGAACAAAGCATGCGACTGCGCAGCGTCTGCGCACTGGTCTGACCAGCCGCCCTGCCAAGGTGGTTGAACCAATGCAGGCACTGTGGCCGCAGGCAGGCAGACATCTGTTGTCTGCTGCGCCCGTCCGGTGACAGTGCCGCGCGTCAGGTTCAGCCTCTGGTCGCCAGCAGAATGCCGCCGATAACCAGCAGCCCGCTGGCAAGATGTATGAACCCTACCGGCTCACCCAGCAGCAGATACGCTGCCAGTCCGGCAAAAACAGGTATCGAGTAATACAGCACACCCGCAAGGGAAGAACCGAGAATGCCGACGGCCTTGTTCCAGAGGAAATAGGCGGTGAGCGAAGCCCCTAACCCTATGTACAGCAGGCAGCCGACCACCAGAGGTGTGAACTGCACGGCCGGCCCTGTCCAGGCATCTGCCACATAGGCAGGTGTAAGCATGATCAGTCCGGGAATAAATGTGGCTACCAGAAAAGCGCTCTGCGAAACCCCCTGCGGCCGCTGACGGGCAAGCACGGAATACACGGCAAAACATACGGCTGCCAGCAGCATCCACAAATCGCCCTGAGTGAATTCAAGCTGAAGCAGAGCCTGAACGTGCCCCCGTGAAATAAGTACCAGCACCCCGCAAAGCGCCACCACAAGCCCGGCCACACGACGGGGGCTGATCGCCTCGCCCAGAAAAATTCTGGCAAACAGAAACATGAACACAGGCGATGACGTGGCTATAAGCGACAGGTTGACCGCCGCAGAGGTACGTCCGGCCATATACACCATGGTATTGAAAATGGTTATGCCCACAAACGCCGTAAGCAGAAAATACCATTTATGCGCCACAATGGCCGGCCAGTCACGGCGGAACGCACTCCAGCCCAGCGGCAGCAGCGCAGCGCTGGCAATACCCCAGCGCCAGAACGAAGTCGCCAAAGGGGAAAGCGCCTCATTAAGCAGTCTGGCCACGACAAAGTTGCCAGACCACAACACAATGGCTGCAAAAGCAGCCACATAACCGATTCCTTTTCCTTCCTGCATGCACGCACTCCTGCAAATAATTACCGGTATGCATAATGGCAGCTTTCCCCCGCATACCGGAACGCGGATACTCGGCCGAGGTGCCTTTACTGTCAACAGATTTTGCCTGCCGTGCCGCGGACCTGTACGACAACTCGGGCTGCCGCTTTTTTTTGTGCCTGCCCGCGCATGAGCCCCGCGATGCACAAAAAAAGGCCGCGCGGTACAGCGCGGCCTGCATAGATACACAAAGCGGCCGGAGTATCAGGCCTGCAGAGTCCGCTCGGCAATCTGGCGGAACTGTTTCAGCCCGTTGGCATCGTGCGGAAAATCAGCCTTGGCGCAACGGACGCATTCTTCACCGTAACGCTGCCACAGGCGTGCCACCTTGCCCTGCGACAGGTTTTTACCGCCCTTGCACTGGATGTTACCCCGATCGGTGAGGTTGCATCCCATTTCGGCAGCAGTGTCAAAAAAACGCTTTGCGAATTCTTCCGGCTTCATAAGGACCTCCTGATTCAAATAGCCAGGGAAATACGTCTGCATGAACGCCCGCCGGTTACGGACGCGCCGGAAAATCTCCGGCTTCAGTACGCGGTTTCAACATAAACTCCCACCAGCCGCGCAGACGCGCGGCATACCGGAAATTTCTGCCAGCTATCCGTATAACATCGGATAAAGGAGAGACACGTCCATAAGGTCACAGTTACCGGATTCCGTCAAGACCCTGCCGGAAATACGTATATTTATGCCCGGCAGCGTCATCTGCAAGCAAAAGGCTACATTTTGCATCACACAGGCATATGGTATCTGCACGGCAGTCCGCCTGCGCGCGGCGGGCATGCAAAAAAGAGAAGGCAGCATCTCCCCATAAGATGCCGCCTTCCAGACTCGGGTACCAAGGTCCAAGGAGTGGTGAAGAACGGTATGCGTTTCTTCAGGAAACTATCTATTCGTGGCCCAGCTCTTTTTTAAGCCAGGCCTTGATCTCTTCGGTGGGCTCGCAGATGCCTTTGAGGTCGCCATGCTCATGCAGCCATCTGTTTGCCAGATGGTCGGGCAGCTCGATAGTGGCCAGTTCTTCCGCTTGTTCCGAATTTCTGCGCACAAGCCGCACAACCGGTCTGGCCCCCCAGGTATCCACCACAAAATAGGTGGAAACATCATCCTTGGAGCGCACAGGCGGATACTCCGCGTGCCAGTCGTTGTTGCCCCATTCCAGATACATGGTCACCGCATGTTCGGGACTCAGGTTCCAGTCGATATCAAGATTGCCGAAGCGAGCCAGTTCACTCATGTGTAGCCCTCCGTATACTCTCATTCTGTATCCGCGGCGGAACGGGCTGCCACACCCGTTCCGTCGCGATGCCTTGTGAAGGTAGGCAGGGCGGACTGCCACGTCGCCCTTGGTTTAATAGTAACAATTCTTATTCTTTGGTCAAGCATAAAATCAAAAAAAGATGACTGTGCGGGCGGCGGAGTATGCTTTCTGCCGGTATACGGGCTAACCGCCGGATACAAAAAAGCCGCCCCCCTGTACGGGGTGCGGCTTTATCTACCTGATTTGCGGTCAGAAACATCAGCCTGCCAGTAACTGCCACAGACTGAAACCGAAAGCTGAAGCCAGCATGAAAAGCCATGGCGCACCATCGAATGCGGCCACTTTTACTCTGGCACGGGCTGCGCGCGCCCGCTGCGGATATCTGGTACTCACGGTGCACCTCCATGGCTCACCTTTACGGCGCTGTACTCGTGCCGTGCGGTATGCAGTGCGGCACATTGGTATACTAAGGCCTGTGACGGGCCATGACAACCCCCGCCGCAAAAAGAGGTCCGGCACGATGTGCTGCCGGTGGCGGCAAAGGGTACGCGCAGCCTGCGCACTGCGCTCACTACGGAACAGGAGCCTCTTCCATATGCAGGCTGGCCAGCCCGTCAAGCTGTCGCAGGCTGGAAGCCATGGCCGACCAGCCGGCATGTTCGCTGCCGCGCACACGGAACACAAACGTAGTCATGCCGGAATCGACATTATGCTCGTAGCCCACCGGTTGAATGGCAAAGGCTTCGTAACGCTGAAGCACAGGCATCAGTTCCATGACGGTGATGTCGGTTCCGTACAGACACAGGGTAAGAGTCATTCTGGTGGAACGCCGTACAAAGCGCCCCACAAATGTGGGCAGAAAAAAAAGAATGGTCACCACGACAAAAGTTGCCAGAATGGCAGGCAGAATAAGCCCCGCCCCCACAGCCAGACCGATGCCCGTGACAATCCACAGGCTTGCCGCCGTGGTCAGTCCGTGAACGGAACCGCGTCCTTTCAGAATGGCCCCCCCGCCCACAAAGCCTATGCTTGCAATGGCGTACGAGGCAATACGGCCGGGATCCACACGCACCACTGATTCCACTCCCCAGGTGCGGAACATCTCGGGTATCAGCAGCGACATCTGCATCATCAGGCACGCACCCACCGCGACAATCATGTTGGTACGAAACCCCGCCGCCTGCCCCCGTGTTTCCCGTTCATAGCCGATGACACCGCCCAGCAGGGCAGCAATGACAAACTGCCCCATGCGCATCAGATCATATACAGAAAACGTCAACCCCATGAATGTGGACGCTGTGACCATTGATTATACCTCCGGAAAACTGAACACGCGGCACCACGCCGGCTGTAAGACAGCATACTAAAAGGGCCGCCGGTATAAAAGAGGGATTTCGGGAAAAATTTCACATGCCCTCGCAAAACACGTTCCGTACCCGCGCCGCCAACACAGCACCATATGTTCCGCCGGACCTGTGCCGAAACGGACAGCCGGAAGCCCCTGACACATACCCGCAGCGCACGCGGTCATTGCCGCACCGGCACAAAGCAGTGCGCGTATGCTCAGCCTGCTTCAGGTACAGGGCGGGCCGGCTGCAAATCAAAAAAGCCCTTCCGCCGGAGCAAAAAGGCCTTCATTGCTGTCACTGGACAGGCGGCTCCGACTCCGGCCCTTCCTGCCCGCTGCCGGAAGGTTCCCGCAGCACGGGGTTGATGAGCAGTCCTACGCCGTCAATCTCCACACGCACCTCGTCGCCGTCTTCCAGCGGTCCCACACCGGCGGGGGTTCCCGTCAGTATCAGATCACCGGGCAGCAGCGTCATCACGCGGGAAACGGCCGCCACTATCTCGTGCGGCGAAAAAAGCATATCCGCGGTGCTGCCCTGCTGTCTCAGTTCACCATTCACCATGGCTCTGATGCCCAGCGAAGAAAGGTCGGGCACTTCGGTCTCTATCCACGGCCCCACGGGAGCAAATGTGTCAAACCCCTTGCACCGGCCGAAAAGACCGTCACGGGACTGCAGGTCGCGCGCCGTCACGTCGTTGGCGCAGGTATAGCCGAAAACATGCGCCGGAACATCCTCGGGAGTTATATTGCGTGCGGCACGCCCGATAACCACCCCCAGTTCAGCTTCATGCTCCACCCGCCCCGATTCGGCAGGCAGCACCACAGGCTGTCCGCTGCCGATCACGGCACTGGAGGGCTTGAGAAAAAAGACCGGTTCTTCCGGCACGGGAAAGCCTATTTCTTCCGCATGGTCGCGAAAATTCATCCCCACACAGACGATCTTTGAGGGAGTGACCACAGGCAGCACTGCAATATCCTCAAGAGCTATGGGGTCGTTAAGCCCCAGCTGCGGATTGAGACAATGCACATGATTGCCGTCCAGCCTGCCGTAAAAGGAATGGCCGTTATATCGTACCCTCAGCACGCGCATCAGGTTTTCTCCTTCACAGGTCGCTGCATTGCGAAAAACACATGACACGGCGGCGGACCCATGCATTCCGCCGCGTCTGCTGCCGGTCAGACCACCGTGACCATGGGCACCACCACAGGATCGCGTTCAAGTACCTTGCGGAAAAAACGCCTCAGGGTACTGCGTATCCTGTCCTGCAGGTATGTCACATCGCCGGGAGGAATATTTTCGAACAGGTCCAGAATAATGCATTTGGCATCTTCCAGCACATGATTGTAATGCTGTTCAAATACAAACCCCTTGGAGACAATGTCGGGGCCTACCAGAATCTCCCAGATATTTTCATCCACAACCATGACTACCACAACCATACCCTCGCCGCCAAGGATATGACGTTCGCGCAGCACAGACTGCCCCACATCGCCCACACCCTTGCCGTCCACAAGCACGCTTTCCACATTGATATGCGCTTCGCGGCGCACACCGTCACGGGTAAGAGTCAGCGGATCGCCGTCTTCAAGGATAAGCGAACACTCAGGCGGTACACCGCACTCCACGGCCAGACGGCTGTGCTTGACCAGATGCCGGTATTCTCCGTGCACCGGCACAAAATGGCGCGGACGCACGGTCTGCAGCATCAGACGCAACTCTTCGCGATGCGCATGCCCCGAAGCATGAATGGCCTGCACCTTGTCGTAGTACACCTCTGCACCCAGCCGGTACAGATTGTTTATAAGCCGCGTTATGGCCCGGGTATTGCCGGGAATAAACCGCGATGACATGATGACGGTATCGCCGGGATGGATGTCCAGCAGCTTGTGCTCGCCGGAGGCAATGCGCGAAAGGGCGGAAAACGGCTCGCCCTGCGAACCTGTGACCAGCAGCACTACATTTTCGTCTGCCATGCCGCCTATGTCGGCGGCATCCACATACGTGCCGCCCAGTATGCGCAGGTACCCGAGCTCCCGCGCCAGATCCACGTTATGCATCAGGCTGCGGCCCGAAACGGCAACCTTGCGCCCGAAACGGGCGGCGATGTCGAAAACCTGTTGTATTCTCTGAATATGGCTGGAAAAAAGAGTAATAATCACACGACCTTTCGCCTGCGAAAAAATCCGCGTGAACGTGGTCTGTATTTCACGCTCGGAAACGGAAAAGCCTTCACGCTCGATATTGGTGGAATCCGAAAGGAGCAGGTCCACTCCGTCTTCCTGAGCAAAACCGCGAAAGGCCTCAAGGTCGGTAAAATGCCCGTCAATGGGGTCGGGGTCTATCTTGAAGTCGCCGGTATGCACCACCCGTCCCGCAGGAGTTTCGACCCCCAGCCCGTATCCTTCGATAATGGAGTGACACACGGGAAAGAAATGAAAAACCATGTCGCCGATGGGACACGGCTTTTCCGGTCCCACCGTCACCAGGCGCACCCTGTCCAGCAGGTTGTGCTCGCGCAGTTTGGATTCCACCAGCGCCAGCGTGAAACGCGACCCGTAAATGGGCACCTGAAGGTACGGAAGCAGCCAGGGCAGCGCGCCTATATGATCTTCATGCCCGTGCGTCAGTACAATGCCGAGCATGCGCTCTTTCTGCGCCAGTATGTACTCAAGCCGGGGAATGACCACATCCACGCCCAGATGGTAGTCGTCCGGAAACATCAGCCCGCAGTCCACAAGCACACTGCCCGCGGGGGTTGACCACAGTGTGCAGTTCAGTCCTATTTCACCGCAGCCGCCCAGCGGCGTCAGCGTCAAGAAAGGGTCTTGGTGTTCCGGCATGCACGCATCTCCTGATAGGCGATTTCCATGGAATCGCGCAGCGTATCACTGAAAATATTCTTCTCATCCTTGGAGTAGGATGCAGGGTCGACAGGGGGCAGAGCCCGCAGGTTCACATCGCGCCTGCTGCCCAGCATCAGGCGCCCCGAAGGCAGCAGGTCTGCGGAACCTTCCAGCACCAGCGGCACCACGGGCAGACCGGCACGCTGGGCAATAACCGCACAGCCGGCGCGGAAAGCACCCAGCGTCTGCGGATTTCTGTTGCGGGTTCCTTCCGGAAAAATAATAAGCGACCGGCCAGACGCCGCTGTTTCCACCGCGGCTTTCATGCTGCGCACCGCTTTGCGCGCATCGCCGCGCTGCACACCTATGTGCCCGCCGGCTTTCAGACATGTGCCGAAAAAAGGAATGTCGAGCAGACTCTGCTTGGCCATAAAAGCAGGATACCAGTCCCGCACGGCGCGCATGACAAGCGGTATGTCAAAGTTGCTCTGATGGTTGGCCACAAACAGTACTGGATTTCCCCGCAATGAATCAGGCACAGCGCTCATGTCGGCATGCAGCCGAATTCCCGCCAGCCGCAGCGCCATGTCCATCCACCACAGTGAACAGTTACGCACGCCGTTGCCCTGCGGATTCAGCCTGCCGCGCAGCAGCAGCACGGGAATGGTGGCCACGGTAACCGCTATGTATACACTATAAAACCATATAGTTCTTAACAATGCCATAATCCGGTCAAAAGACACAAAGCAAAAAGAAAAAGCAAAAAGACACAAAACAAAGGCAGATCACGAGTTTTCACAAAACGTGGTCTGCTTTACCGTGGACGTCACCGGAATCTTTCCCGACTCCGGCGCACGGCACAATCAGCCGCGTGAATACGCTATCGTAAATGCCCCCGACAAACAAGCGGCAACGAGCAGACGCCCCCGCTCAGTCCAGCAGCGCCTGCGCACCGCCGTAACAGCCCGGGCGCGCCCCGTCTTCCGCTATCCAGTGCAGCACCAGCCGGTACAAAAGCATCTCGGCCATGTTCATATCCACAAGGCTGACTATCCCCCGCCGGCGCAACGCCTGCACAGCATCCATATCCACGTCATCGGGCAGGCACTCCGCCAGTTCCAGTGCGCGGGACAGATAACGGCTGCGCCGCCACTCGAAACGCAGCCCCACTGCCACCGCAAGACGCCAGGGCAGACGGTCCGCCGCCCAGCAGAGCAGGCGCTGTATGTCCATGCGGCCCATATTGAGCAGCTGGTCGGCACACAGATACGGATGCCTGTCCATTTCCGGAAAATGCCTGCTTATAACGGCGCGGTATAGTGCAAAACCGCCCCGCAGCGATGCAGGCAGACGGAAGACAGCCTCCCAGAACTGCCGCCCGCTGCCCAGCGAAAGAGGAATGTTTCTGCCGCTGCAGCACATGTACGGATTGACCGCGGTCCTGTGCCGCATCCGCTCCAGTGCGTAATAACGCGCCGCGGCGTCGACACCGCTCCCGTGTTCGCGTGCGAAGCGGTCAAAAGCGTCATATACGCCGTCCATCATGGCCTCGAAAAAATCACCGCGGAAAAGAGCGGAACAGGCCAGCCATGCGGGGTTGTCCTGCCCACGGCACCGCCGGTCCTTCAGTTCGTCCAGCGTGCAGGTAACAGCCCCGCCGCCGATGAGATTGCCGGCGAAAAGACCGTCCCACACGCCCTGCTGTCCTACGGGCACGGCGCGCAACACCCCGCTGATAAACAGGTTCAGGCTGCGCGTACCCGTGCAGGATGCCAGCATGTAATCCAGATAATCGGACGAGCTGAAAAAATCCGCCCCGACACTCCACTCTTCGCGTTGGAGCCCGAACTGGCGGGCCACCCTGCGGGCAAAACGCCGTTCGGCGCCGGCACTGTGCTCGGGCTGAGAGACAATGACCGCACGGGGTACTGCGCCGTGCCGCACAGCCAGCGCCAGCTGCAGACGTGAATCAATGCCGCCGCTCAGCATCACTGCTGCTTCAGGAAAACGGCGGACAAGGCATTCCGCCTCGGCATGCAGAGCCTGCGCGACGGCCTCGGCACTGCGTTTGACGCCGATGTCGGTATCCACCGCCGGCAGCTGCCAGTAAGGCCCCGTGATCTGCGACCGCCCGCGCCCGTGATCATCCAGACGCAGCAGGGAGGCAGCAGGAAAACGGGTCACGCCGCGCAACAGGGTGGCACCGCCC
>Ga0334893_1002222_pt1 | contig 15179 bp, 13 predicted proteins | sample GraSluR3_MG_5_FD_207218 | JGI IMG/M metagenome (GOLD analysis project Ga0334893, IMG submission 207218) | Sludge microbial communities from methane-producing bioreactor in Wageningen University, Netherlands - Granular Sludge_09_05-R3 | ecosystem: Engineered > Bioreactor > Anaerobic >...
AAATTAGTTGTGGAGGCTATATATTTAGATCTTTCAAAGGATGAACTTATTGATTATATAAAGGATATTTATGATGACATTGTCATAAAGGGGTGAAGAAAATGATAATAGGTAATAATATTTATAAAAGGTATTCTAATGATCCAGTAATTAAAGGAGTAGATATAAACCTAAAAGCTGGCTCGATTTATGGTTTAATAGGCCCAAATGGAGCAGGTAAAACAACTCTTATAAAGTTACTTGCAGGTATATATATGCCAGATGAAGGAAGTGTAACTCTAGATGGGATAGATATTGCAGCTTCACATGAAATACGCTCATGTATAGGGTATATTCCAGATAATTTAAATTTCTATCCTACTTTTACAGTAAAAGAAATGAAGGAATTTTATAAGGGTATGTGTAAAAATTGGAATGAAGAACGCTACCAAATACTTAGAGAGATTTTTACTTTTTCTGAAAAGAAAAGAATCAAACATCTTTCCAAGGGAATGAAAACTCAGCTTTCATTACTTATTAATTTAAGCTGCATGCCAAAGGTAATATTAATGGATGAACCAACCTCAGGGCTGGATCCTTTTGTGAGAAGAGAAGTACTTAATTTAATTGTTCAGGATGTATCCTCAAGGGATACTAGTGTGCTTATTTCAACCCATAATATTTCTGAATTAGAGCAGGTTTCAGATAGAGTAGGGTTTATGGATAAGGGAAAAATCATTCTTCAAGATGATATGGAAGATTTAAAATATAAATATAAAAAAATTCAGATTGCTTTTGAATCAGCAATGCCAAAAACATTCGAAGAAGAATTTAAGCTACTCTCTATAAAACACTATGGAAAAGTATATGAAATAGTAATAGACGAGCATTATGAAATATTTAAAAATAAAGCAATAAAATATAATCCAATTATTATGGAAAAATTAGATATGACATTAGAGGAGATATTTATACACAGAATGGGAGGGGAAGGATATGCTGTCAAAAATATTGCCATTTAATAAGACTCTATTAAGAAAAGACTGGCATATAACTAAATGGTTTTTTTATAGCTATTTAATTTTGCTTATCATGGCTGTACCATATAACGTAGCTAGAAACTTATCAAAATTAAATTCTAACTCTTATGACACTATGAACAACTTACTTTACACTTTAAGAAGAGTTTTGAATTTAGAAAATGAACTGGTTATTATTGCTCTAATTATAATTCCAGTTGCTTTATCAGTGGCTCTTATAGGTGAAGAAAAACGAAAAAAAACAATTGAAATAATGATTTCAGGACCATTTAGTAGATTTGAAATATTTTTTAATAAAATTGTGTTAGGGATATTTATTTTAGTTGTTCCTATATTAGTATCTGGAATGTCTTTATTAATCATGAGGTTAACTAGTGATTATGTAGGCATGATGTTTACTGGTAGTCAAATAATAATTTGGATATTTAGTTATTCAGCTTTTGCGATTTCGATGTTTTCGTTTAGCTGTATCATAGGAATGCTGTTTGGATCATCAATAGGCCAATTTATATGCACTTATATTTTTGGGGTATTTCCTATTGTGTTTTATGAAATGTTTTATTTGAGTTATAGCTCACTCTATACTTTGATTAGCGGCAAAGAGCTTGCCTATGAAAATGCAGTTCGCTCTGTTTCAAAGTATTTCGAAATGATAACTCCTATGCAATTTTTCCTTAGAATATTCGATTATTCTCAATCAGCCCAAATATTTTTTTCGTTTAGATTATTAGCTGTTGCTATTGGAATGCTTTTAATAGCTTTAGTTTTATTCGATCTTTCTAAAATGGAGAAAAATTCAGAGGTGTTGACATTTGAATCATTAGAAGGATTTTTCAGACTGGGGGTACTTTTATCAAGTATTCTAGCTGGAGCTATAATATTTAGTGAAATGATAGAACTTGGAACGCCAGGTTTATTTATAGGTTATGTAGTAGGGGGATTTGCAGGATATAAAATACCTCTTTATCTAATCCAAAAAAATAGAGCATCTTAGGAGGTGAAGTAATGAAATTAACAAGTAATCATAAAAAAATTCTACTTATATCTTTGTTTTTTTTATCGATAGGTATGTTTACAGGCAATATGGGTCTTAAATCGCCTTATAGAGAGATAAGCATAGAGACTAATCAAGAAATTGAGCTACTTAGAATTAGGCAGGATTTGATTAATAATAAGCTGTATTATGAGAAGGATATCGAAAATAGACCTGAAGATATTGAAAATTATAATAGTAGAGGATTTTATCCTAGTTTTAGATATAACAACACCTACGATTCATATGAAATTTGGGATAACATGTATGTAAGCAATGCTGATGAAGTAGAAAAGGTTATTGAGAAAGCAGGCATTAAGAATTCTGATATTTTAAAAATAGATAAAAATTACGAAACTAGACTTCCGATTGATAATCCTAAAATATTAGGAAAAGAAAATTATTTAAGTGATAAAGCTGACGCTGTACTAGTTTTTACTAAAAATAAAGAAATAGTAAAATATATCCATATAGATTCGAGAATAATTGACTTTAGTAAATTTGAAAGCAACGAAGGATACCGTGTTTATCAGGGCTTTACTGTTAAGTTAGATGATAATAATAAAATTTATATTGATAAAATGGAAAAATAAATTTAAAGAGTCAAAATGGAAGTAAAAACTTAATTATATCCATATTAAAAGCTTTAAGCGCATAGATATTAAAATTATAGATGCGCTAAAGGCTTTTTTTTATTATAATCTTATAGAGAAGAGTATAATTTAAAATTTGAAGGGTGGAATTTAGGTGCTAAGACCTATTTTTATTGGAATAACTGGAGGAACTGGTTCTGGAAAAAGTACAGTAGTGAAGACCATTATAGAAAACATACCTCCGTCAGATATAGCTATGATTGAGCAAGATGCATATTACAAGGATCAAACGAATCTTCCTATGGAAGAGAGAATAAAAGCTAATTATGATCATCCTCTTGCATTTGATAACGATTTGTTAATTGAGCATTTAAATTTATTATTAGAAGGACAAACCATAGAAAAGCCTGTTTATGATTTTGAAAATCACACTAGATTTAGAGATAAAACTGTAACTGTTCATCCGAGAAGTATCATAATAGTCGAAGGAATAATGATTTTAGAAGATGAGAGATTGAGAAATCTTCTCGACATAAAAATATTTGTAGATACTGATGCTGATATTAGAATACTTAGAAGAATACAAAGAGACATAAATGAAAGAGGTAGAACAGTTGATTCTGTTATAGCCCAGTACCTTGCAACTGTTAGACCAGCACATTTACAATTTATTGAGCCAAATAAGCGTTATGCGGATATAATAATACCAGAAGGTGGTCATAATGCGGTAGCTATAGATTTAGTAGTTGCTAAGTTAAAATCTATTATCCAAGAGCAAATGATTTAAACTAATTTTAAGATTAAAATTTTAGAATTATAATTTTTTTTATAATATTTTTATTTTATAGTTGACAACTCGGTTTGAATTTTGTATTATTGAGAACAAGTTAATAATTATGCAATATGACGTTGACGAGATGAGAATATATAGAAGTCGGTTACAGCGAGTTGGGGATGGTGTGAGCCCAATCGAGAACAACTATATTGAGAGCTTCTCAGAGTCTCTGGCAAGAAAGCTGTAAAGCTCTAAGGTCAGACGGAATCCTACCGTTATCCTGGATAGGTATCGAGAATTTATCTCCGTACCAAAGAGAGAACCTTGTGTTAATATGGGTGGTACCGCGGAAGTATAACTTTCGTCCCAATTTTTTAAAATTGTGGACGGGAGTTTTTTTTATGCAAAGAAAACTCATTTTTAGAAAATCGTCTGCATAACCATTGACTAAACAATAATTAAAGGAGGAAATATTATGAAAAAGAAAGTAATGGTATTAGGTGTGGCTATTTTAATGGTTTTAAGCTTTGTGGGGTGTAGCTCTTCAGCCGAGGAAGAGAAAAGTGCTGTTGAAATAATTAAAGAAAAAGGGAAAATCGTTGTGGGAACATCAGCTGATTATCCTCCATATGAATTTCATAAAGAAATAAATGGAGTGGATACTTATGTTGGATTTGATATAGCAATTGCTCAGAAAATAGCAGAGGATATGGGTGTTGAGCTAGAAATTGTGGATATGAAGTTTGATGGACTTCTTGCAGCATTAACTGGTAAAAAAATTGACTTTATAGCAGCGGGAATGAATCCAACTGAAGAAAGAAAAAAAGCAGTAGATTTTTCAATGGTTTACTATGATGCACATTCAACTATGCTTGTTGCAGCAGATAAGGTAGATATGTTAAAAGCACCTGAGGATTTCAAAGGACTTAAAGTTGGAGTTCAAAAAGGAACAATACAAGAGGAAATAGCAGATACACAGTTTCCTGATTCAGAAAAAGTTGCTATTAGCAAAATTCCAAATCTTATAATGGAATTACAAAGTGGCAAAATTGACGGAATCATCTTAGCAGAGGTAGTTGCTAAATCTTATGCTGATGCAAATGAAAGCATAGCAGTAAATAATCTCGATTTAGGCTCTGAAGGTGGAGTAGCTCTTGCTATTAATAAGAATCAAGAGGATTTACTAAGTCAAATAAATAGTACGCTTGAAACTATTATTGAAGATAAAACATTAGAAAAATATATTATTGAAGCAACGGAATTATCAGCACAGTAATATTTTTACTTAATAAAAGGAGCATAATTATGGATTTTGGATTTCTTGTTGACTACTATAAATTTTTTATATCTGGAACATCAAACACTTTGATGCTAAGTTTTATCACTGTTATTTTAGGATTAATAGGCGGAATAGTTCTATCTATTATGAAGCTGTCAAAATTTAAGATATTACAAAATATTTCTGGAGCCTATATTGCATTTATAAGAGGAACTCCATTATTAGTACAGCTATATATAGTATATTACGGACTAAAGGACATCCCCATGTTTGTAGCTGGAGTAATAGCAATGTCAATTAATTCATCCGCATATATTGCAGAAATAATAAGAGCTGGAATAATGGCTGTAGATAAAGGTCAGTTTGAAGCAACAAAGTCCTTAGGAATGACGGGAGCCATGGCATATAAAGAGGTAATACTTCCACAGGCTTTTAAAAACATATTACCTGCACTTGGCAATGAATTTATAGTACTAATTAAGGAATCGGCTATAGTATCAGTTATTGGCCTTCACGACCTTATGTACAATGTAGATACCATTAGGGGGATAACATATAAACCATTTGAACCACTTCTTGTGGCGGCACTTATATATTTTATTTTGACAGCTGTCTTATCAAAAGGATTTGGAGTAATTGAAAGGAGATTACAAGCAAGTGATTAAATTAAATAATATCCACAAAAAATTTGGAGATTTACATGTATTAAAAGGGATTGATGAAGAAATTAATAAAGGCGAAGTATTAGCGATTATTGGACCTAGTGGTTCTGGAAAAAGTACATTGCTAAGATGCATTAATTTTCTTGAACCACCCTGTGATGGGGATGTTCATTTTGAAGGAAAACTAATAACTAAGGATTCAAAAATATTAAATTCATACAGACAACAAATTGGAATGGTATTTCAGCAATTTAACCTTTTTCCAAATAAGACTGTACTTGAAAATATAACTATGGCACCTATACTTCTAAAGAAATATTCTACTGAAGAAGCAAATGAAATAGGGCTTGCTTTATTAGAAAGAATAGGCTTATCAGATAAGAAAAATGAGTTTCCCAGTAAACTCTCTGGAGGGCAAAAACAAAGGGTTGCTATAGCAAGAGCTCTTGCTATGAGGCCAAAAGCTATGCTATTTGATGAACCAACTTCAGCTCTTGATCCGGAAATGGTGGGAGAAGTGCTTGAGCTTATGAAGAGCCTAGCAAATGAAGATGTAACTATGATTGTGGTAACGCATGAGATGGGATTTGCCCGTGAAGTTGCAGATAGAGTTCTTTTTATGGATGAGGGAGCAGTAGTGGAATCTGGAAGCCCAAAAGAAATATTTACTTGTGCTTCTCATCCAAGAACTATTGATTTTTTAAGTAAGATACTTTAAAAATACAATTGACAAAGTACTTTTGTGAGTGGTAATATAAACAAACAAAATGTATTCCTATAGAGGGAGTAACTGCCTGCTGCTGCAGGATTCAAAGTCGTCATTTCGGATTCGTCCCGGCTTTGTAGACACTATTGTTTAGTGAGACTCTATAGCTAGTTAATTCTAGCTGTAGAGTCTTTTTTGTTTGGAAAATAAGGAGGGAGATTAGCAAGTGAAATTTTACAAGAAAAGAAGTGAAGAAGTAATGGAGATTTTGGATGTAAGTATTGATGGATTATCAGAGCAGGAAGTCCAAAAAAGAAGATTAGAGCATGGATATAACAAGCTAGATGAAGCCAAAGGAGACACTCCGATAAAAGTTTTTATGGACCAGTTCAAGGACTTTTTGGTAATTATGCTTATTTTAGCAGCCATAATTTCAGCAGCTCTAGGAAAATATGAAAGTACTATTGTAGTAATTTTTGTTGTAGTATTAAATGCAATTTTAGGAACAGTTCAACATATTAAAGCAAATAACTCTATTAATTCACTAAAGGCATTGTCTTCACCAGTATCAAAAGTTTTAAGAGATAAAATGAAAAAAGAAATACCATCAAATGAACTAGTTGTTGGAGATATAATATTTTTTGATGCAGGAGATTATATAAGCGCAGATGCAAGAGTAATTGAAGTTCACAGCTTTCAAGTTAATGAAAGCTCGCTTACTGGAGAGTCAGAAAGTGTTACAAAAGAGATTGAAGCAATTAGCCAAGATGATGTTTCAATTGGAGATATGAAGAATATGGTTTTTTCCGGTAGCTATGTAACCTATGGAAGAGGTGTAGCAGTAGTTACTGATATTGGGATGAAAACTGAAATAGGTAAAATTGCATCGATGCTAGAAAATGCTAAAGCAAGAAAAACTCCGCTTCAAGAAATTCTTGATAATTTTGGGAAAAATCTCTCTATAGCAATTTTGATTATATCTGGAATAATATTTATTATTGATATATTAAGAGATAAAGCAATTATTGATTCTTTTATGTTTGCAGTTGCACTAGCAGTAGCGGCTATACCTGAGGCTTTAAGTTCTATTGTTACAATTGTACTTGCCTTTGGAACTCAGAAGATGTCGAAATCAAATGCGATAGTTAAGAAATTGAATGCAGTAGAGAGTTTAGGAAGCATATCAGTCATATGCTCTGACAAGACTGGTACACTTACTCAAAATAAAATGAAAGTTCAAAAGCTATGGGTTGATAATAATATAGTTGATAGTGATGAGGTTACTGACCAAAGCCTTATAAATAAATTAATACAATTTTCTGTATTATGTAATGATGCTATTGTTTCTGGGGACAGTAATATTGGAGACCCGACAGAAATAGCGCTTGTGAATTTAGGAAATGAACACAATATTAATGAGCAAGCGACAAGAAATGCTCATCCTAGAATATTTGAGCTTACATTTGATTCAGATAGAAAGATGATGAGTACTGTAAATGCTTATGAAAACAGCAATCTTATGATTACCAAAGGAGCTGTAGATACAATAATTAACAAAACTCATAAAATTTTGACTTCGAATGGAGTTGAGATTTTAAATGATGAGGTTAAAGCTAAAATAAAGCATGATAATAATAGTCTAGCTAAAAATGGACTCAGAGTTCTAGCGTTTGCATATAAGGAATACAAAAATGAATCTAGACCTAAATTAGAAGATGAAGATGAACTGATATTCATGGGTATGATTGCTATGATGGATCCACCTAGACCAGAATCAAAAAAAGCTGTGGCTGACTGTATTTTAGCTGGTATAAAGCCAGTGATGATTACCGGAGATCATAAAATAACAGCAATTGCAATTGCAAAGCAGATAGGGATAATTAAAGATGAAACGGAGGCTTTAGAGGGACACGAAATTGAGAAGCTAACAGATGATGAGCTTTATAATATTGTTGAAAATATTAGCGTATACGCAAGAGTATCACCTGAGCATAAGATTAGGATAGTAAGAGCTTGGCAGAAAAAATCTATGGTAGTCGCTATGACTGGAGATGGGGTAAATGATGCTCCAGCATTAAAGCAGGCAGATGTAGGAGTAGCAATGGGAATGACAGGCACAGAGGTGTCAAAAGAAGCAGCCTCTATGGTTCTTACTGATGATAATTTTGCCACAATTGTAAAAGCTATATCTAGTGGTCGCTCTATTTACGTAAATATAAAAAACTCAATTAAATTTTTATTATCTGGAAATGCAGCTGGTATTTTTTCTGTGATTTTCGCTTCTGTAGCAGGACTTGCGGCGCCATTTGCCCCTGTACATCTTTTGTTTATAAATTTATTAACAGACAGCTTGCCAGCTATAGCTATAGGCTTAGAGCCTCATGATGAAAGCATTATGAAAGAAAAGCCTAGAAAAAGAACAGACTCAATTATTAACAAGGAATTTATTAAACAGGTATCTACTAAAGGAGCTTTAATTGCATTAGTAACCATGATAGCTTATTATATAGGTTTTTCAAGCGGTAGTCATTTAGTAGGTAGTACTATGGCTTTTGCAACCTTATGTCTATCAAGACTATTTCATAGTTTGAACTGCCGTTCTAAAGCTTCTGTTTTTAAAATCGGAGTTCTTAGCAATATCTATGTAATATTATCAATTATTGTAGGAAGCTTAATGCTTTTGTTTGTTATGAATTACCCGCCTCTTATGACTATGTTCGAGGTGAGTAAGCTCGATATATCCCAGCACCTATCAGTAATTGGATTGTCGTTAATACCGTTAGTAGCAGTCCAGATTTACAAGCTTAAGGTAGCTGAAGATAATATTTCGCATTGTTGTAATATAGATTCAGATAACGAGATGTCAGATGCAGCATAAAAAAACTAGATTAGTTTATCAAAATACCCGCCAAATCTTGACGGGTATTTTGATTTAGATTAGTCAACATCTAATTTTATAGTATTGTTCTTTGGTACTAGTTTATATTTTACTGTTCCAATTTCTAAATTTAGATTTTTCATATCTGTATTTCTCTGAAATTTTACTATCCTTGTATGCTGATTGTTAGATATCGAGTTAATATTATTTATAGTTTGAGTTTCAATAAATGGTAATAATTTTTTATTAGAATATAGGTTTACATCTAGTACAAAAACATCTATATCTGTTTTTATAGTCAGATAAACATAGTCATCATCAAATGTAAATCCTAAAAGCTCAATATAATAATTCTCAGATTTTATTTTGTATGGAAAATTAATCTTTGATAAATCAATTGAAAACATAGGCTTATCTAGAGCAGTTATAGAGTTCACAATAATTTTAATCTCTGAAATGTTAGGTGAAATAGAATCAAATGAAGCTTCAAATTTTTTTCCGAAAATATCAGTTGACAGTCCAGAGCCTTGAATAGGGAGCTCTTTGTTATCTTCAAATAGCTGTATATTTAAATCGGTAATATTAATTCTTGAATCGCTTAAACTATCACTTACAAATTTCAGCAGACTATCAATATTTCCTTTTACTACGGTTTTAGTTGGAGATGCTACTATTTTATCAAATACAATTGAAAGCTCATCCATAACGATAACTTTAGATATATTTTTTTTAATAATAGGAGCCATAGCTTCTTGTCTATTAATTTCAAAATCAAAAGATTTTACTTCTTCAAAAGCAGTAGATAGAGCTTCAACTGAAAGAGTGAGATTTTTTTCGATTATAGAAGGAGAATCAAAGCTAGCTATATAAACAGCTTCGTTGTCACTTATATATTCTCCAGCAGATGAATTCATAGTATAGTTTTTGAAGAAACCTTTAAATGAAATACTTACATCGGGATAATTTTCTAATTTACTTGGGCTATTAACTCTATAAAAAGCAAGCATTTGGTTTGTATCAATCATTACAGCATCAAAGGTTATAACTTGTCCACTATCTAGCTCAATACTTCTATTTATCCTTTGGCCCTTACCAGCTTTATTTAAATTTTTAATATCTTGAGACATTAAAGATTCGTAGCCTATTAGTCTTTTTCCATAATAAGCAAATGTATTATAGTGATAAGTTATGAAAAATATAACCAAGATACATGAAGCCAAGACAAAGTATTTACTTGGCTTATTTTTTTTCTTAGTTTGTCCTGATTCTTGATGAACTAAAGCCTTTCTAAGCCTTTGTTCAAAATCTTCAGGAGGCTGTATATTATAATTAGACATATTATCGTGTAATAATTTTTCTAAATTATTCATTAAAATCACCTTCCAGTTTGATTTTTAAAATTTTGAGTGCAGTAGAAATTCTTGATTTTACAGTTCCTATAGGAATATTTGTAAGATCAGCTATTTCATTATAAGTATAATTCATATAATATTTAAGCTTTATGGCTTCCTGATGCTTGGGTTTTAGATTATTTAAAGCATTTTCAAGAGATATCTGATTTTCTTTTTCAATGATTTTAGTATCCGAGTTTGGTAGTTCATGAATATAAACTAATTTTTTTTTCTTTTTTAACTGTTTTTTACAACAGTTTACAAGTATTGTTTTGCTCCAACTATAGAAAGCTTCGTTCTTTTTTAAAAATTTAATTTTTTCGTATAGTATGACAATCATGTCTTCAACTGCATCCATAGTTTCATCAGAATTCTTCATATATACGTATGCTAGTTTATAATATTCATCTTTTTTATCTAAAATTAATTCTAGTAAAGCTTCTTTGTCCCCTTGCTTTGCTAGTTCTACATTTTTTATAAGCATCACAACTTTGACCTCCTTTTATATATAAGAGTTATTTATCTATAAAAAGGTTCATTTTATTTTTACTATAATACTAGAATTAAGAAATTCTTTATTCTAGCGAATCCTTTGATTTTATAGTATATTTAATCTATTATAAAGTTAAGAGAATTTACTTATATTATAAGGAGAAAAATATTATGAAAATATTAGTTTTGAAAGAAAATCATATGAAGCAGGTTTTTACGATGAAGGAAGCGATTAAGGCTGCTAAGGATTCACTTATATCTTATTCAAGCAATGATGCTGATATACCTCTAAGAACCAATATTAATGTAAAAGAAGCGAGTGGACAAAGCTTATATATGCCAGGATATGCAGCATCATCAAAGGCACTAGGCATAAAAATTGTATCAGTTTATCCAAATAATATTAATAAAGGGTTGCCGTCAGTACCAGCAACTATGATTCTTCTAGATGAGGAGACAGGTCAGGTTTGTGCTATGATGGATGGAACTTATCTTACTAGAGTAAGAACAGGAGCTGTTTCAGGTGCAGCTACAGAGCTTTTATCGAATGAAGACTCAAGTATATTTGCTATTTTTGGTACAGGTGGGCAAGCTGAAACTCAAGTAGAAGCAGTACTAGCTGTAAGAAATATAAAAGAGCTTAGAATTTATGATATTAATATAGAGAGAGCTAAAGATTTTGCAGCAAAAATGATGGAAAAATTCAATATAAAATGTATTGCTGTAGAAAGCTCTGAGGAAGCTATTGAAAATGCAGATATCATTACTAGTGTTACAACTACAAAGAATCCTGTATTTGATGGAAGACTTGTAAAAAAAGGAGCTCATATAAATGGAGTTGGCTCGTATACTCCTGAGATGCATGAGATTGATGAATACACTGTACTTAATGCTGGCAAGGTATATGTAGATACTAGAGATGGAGTTCTAAGTGAGAGTGCGGATTTAATTAATCCAATTAAAAATAATAAATGTACAGAATCTATAGTAACAGGAGAGCTTGGAGAACTACTTTTAGGAAAAACCAAAGGCAGAGAATCTAGTGACGAAATAACTTTTTTTAAAACTGTTGGAACAGCTGTGCTTGATATTGTAACTGCAAAAATGATTTACATTAAGGCACTTGAGCTAAATATTGGTGATGAAGTGGAGCTGTAATTGAAAATGAAAATATTATTGGCTGAAGATGAAAAGGAACTCTCAAATGCTCTTGTTATGCTGCTTTCTCATAATAATTATGTGGTGGACGCAGTATATGACGGAGAGGATGCTCTTTCCTATGCACAAGAAATAGACTATGACATTATTATATTAGATATAATGATGCCAAAGCTAAATGGATACCAAGTTCTAAGTAAGCTAAGAGAAAAAAATTGTAAAGCTCCAATACTAATGTTGACAGCAAAAAGTCATGTAGATGACAAGGTCACTGGCCTTGAGCTAGGAGCAGATGACTACCTTACAAAGCCTTTTGAAATGAAAGAGCTACTTGCAAGAATAAAGGCCCTGCTTAGAAGGCCACAAAATTTTAATGCTGATATACTGGAATTTGGAGATATGTATTTAAATAGAGATACATGTCAAATCATATGCAACAATCAGCAAGTGGTTTTGAACAAGAAGGAATTCCAAACTATGGAGCTACTTATTTTAAATTCTAAACAAATCCTATCTAAAGATTTGATTATGGACAAGATATGGGGATATGAGTCAGATGCAGAAATAAATGTCGTATGGGTAAATATTAGCTCTCTTAGGAAGAAACTTGCAAAGCTAGACTCAAAGGTAACTATTGCTTCGATTAGAGGCTTAGGCTATAAGATAGAGGTGGGCTGTGACTGATAAGTTAAGGTGGAGATTTGTTTTAGTTGCTATGCTTGCAATTGCTACAGTAATGGTAATTGTATTATCTTCCATTAACATGGCAAACATATATAAGACAAATAAAAATAGTGATGAATTACTATCTATAATTAGTGATAACGATGGAAGGATACCTTTTGATGAGCATAAAATCCCAGATGACAGACCTCCTAAAAAACCTGAATTAGGACCTGAAGGAAGATATCTCAATAGATACTTTACTGTTAGAATATCTGAATCAGATTCTATTATTTCAGTTGATAATACTAACATAGCCGCAGATGTTTCTAATATAGCCATAGGTTATGTGAAACAAATATTAGAGGATGGACAATCAAAAGGAACTATTGATAATTATAGATATTCACTTAACACAAAGAATGGTGCATCCTTGATTGTGTTTCTAGATATAAGCAAAGAGCAGCATATAAATAAAAGCTTTCTTACAGTTTCTTTGATTGTGCTATTTATATCTTTATTAATAGTATTTTTATTACTGGTTGTTTTATCAAAAAAAGCGATTCAGCCCTTTGTAGATAATCTAAATAGACAAAAAGAATTCATCAGCAATGCTAGCCATGAAATTAAAACTCCATTAGCAATTTTATCTGCCAATAATGAGGTATTAGAGTTGATTTCTGGGGAAAGTAAATGGACTATTAGCAATCACAATCAAATTAGAAGGCTTAAGTATCTTATCGAACAAATGCTTATGCTATCAACCTTTGAAGAAAAAATTGACAACCTTGTGTTTCATGAAATTGATTTAAGTAAGATATTAATAGATGCAATGACAGAGTTTTCAGCCATTTATACTAATATAAAGGTAAAAACAAGCATTCAAGAGGATGTATTTATTTTAGCTGACAAAGGGAGCATAGTTCAGCTTGTAAACATAATCTTAGACAATGCATTCAAATATGTAACAGATGATGGGAATATTTTTATTGAGCTTTCTCAAAATAAAGATGCTATTTTGTCAGTTTCTAATAGCTGCGAACTAATTAATAAAGAAGATTTAAATAAGATATTTGATAGATTTTATAGACTTGATGAAGCTAGGACAAGACAAAAAGGTGGAAATGGAATGGGTCTATCTATTGCAAAAGCAATAGTAGATAAACATAATGCAAAAATTTCAGCTGAAACAGACGATGATAATAACTTTATCATGAAAGTCAAATTTTATAGAAAAAAATAAGGCTTTAGATAAAAAGCTGTAAACTATTTTGTATTTATAGAAATTTGAAGATAACAAAAGAAGCTATCTGATATGAGCTACAAAGACTAATCTAATTGACAATTAGTTTAGTCTTTGTAAGCATCATACAGCATATTAGCTTCTTTTTTATATTTTTGTAAAGCATAAATTGTTTAGCATTGTTAAGAATTATTATAAAAATATCATTTTTTAAGTTAATTTTAAGTTAAGGGTTTATATTCTAGTTATAAACAGTTATAGCTGCTGATTATTTATAAAGGAATGAGCATACTATGCATCACTGACCATAAGATTTTTATACTAGGAGATGAGTTTATGAGCGCTACTGTATACAATTTTAAGAGATATGAGCTTAAATACATGATATCAAGGACTCAATACGAGGAGTTGCTATATCAGCTAAGAAATCATATTGTTGAGGATAAATTTTTTAAATCTTGTATTTGTCAATCGAAAATTCCCCCATATTATAACCGAAAATTCCTCTAGAGAAGTAAAAAAATTATTGCTCTAATAACCAGCGTTTAGTTTCTTTTAGTCTATACGAATTTCCATTCATATTAACTATATATGATTTATGAGTCAGTCTATCTATCATTGCAGCTGTCATTACTGGATCTTTAAATATCTCATCCCACCTTTCAAATGATAAGTTAGTAGTTATTATTGTTGATTTTCTCCCAGCTCTTAAAGAAAGGTAGGTAAAAAGAAGCTCTGAAGCCTCTTTATCAAATGATATATATCCTAGTTCATCTGCTATTATTAAATCATATCTCTCGAAATTCTTTTCAAATGCTCTTAATGTTTTATTAGATCTACATTCTTTTAATTCATTTACTAGTAGAGGAATTGTAGTGAATAGTACTTTATATCCTGCATTACATGCTTTTATACCAAGGCCTATCGCCATATGAGATTTACCAGTTCCAGGATTACCTGCAAGTATTATGTTTTGACCTGTATTTATGAATTCTAATGTAGAAAATATCTTAACTTTGTTTCTTGCATCTTCTGGTAAATCCTCTAGTATTAAATCTTCTATATATCTTTTATATGGAAATTTAGCTAATCTAATTCTGCTTTTTCTTCCATTTTCTTTTCTTAGCTCATATTCTCTTTCGAGAATTTCACACAGAAAGGAATCATATGATTTATTCTCAAGGTTTGCTTCATTAATTTCTTCAGCTAGATTTCTAATTGTGTATGGCAGCTTAAGCTCTTTTGCTAGAATTTTTATTCTTTCATTTATTTCATTATTTATCATAT
>Ga0334893_1002232_pt1 | contig 15114 bp, 18 predicted proteins | sample GraSluR3_MG_5_FD_207218 | JGI IMG/M metagenome (GOLD analysis project Ga0334893, IMG submission 207218) | Sludge microbial communities from methane-producing bioreactor in Wageningen University, Netherlands - Granular Sludge_09_05-R3 | ecosystem: Engineered > Bioreactor > Anaerobic >...
TACGTCGCCCTCGTTGAGATCTTCTTTGAAGCGAGAGAGTCCTTGGAGGGGGCGTTAGGAGATAAGCTGGGGTACTGGGTAACCGTTGGAGCCTTTTTTGGAGGGGTGGCGGTCATCGCGATTATCGATAAGTTGATTCCCAATTACGAGAACCCTCACGAGATGCACGGCAGTCCGTGCGACCAAAAACCGAAACTCGATCCGAACGATCCCAGACTCATGCGTATGGGGTTTTTCAGCGCTCTTGCGATCGCTATTCACAACTTTCCAGAAGGTCTTGCGACATTCATGGCTGGATTATCCGATCCTGGTCTGGGAATCAGCATTGCCATAGCGATCGCCATTCACAACATTCCCGAAGGCGTCGCGGTATCAGTGCCGATCTACTATGCAACCAAGAGCAAGAGGAAAGCCTTCTGGCTCTCTCTGCTGTCCGGACTAGCCGAACCCATGGGAGCTTTGATCGGGTTCTTCCTCTTGCGGCAGTGGTTCAACGACACTACCTTCGGCATCATCTTCGCCGGTGTTGCAGGAATCATGGTCTACATATCACTAGATGAGTTGTTGCCGACCGCAGAAGAGTATGGTGAGCACCATATAGCTATTGGCGGAGTGATTGGAGGTATGATGCTCATGGCGCTCAGTCTGCTCCTATTGGCTTGATCATGATCTCCAGACGGCAAGCAATGGAGAGACAGGTTGTTCAGACCATGATCGGCCTGTACTGTAGGAAGAGTCATGTAGAATCCCACGAACTCTGTAGCGAATGCGCAGACCTCCTCTCCTATGCTCATGATCGAATCGAGCACTGCCCCGAGGGAGCGCTTAAACCATTCTGTTCGTCTTGCTCTATCCATTGCTATGAACCCGAGAGGCGCGAGGCGATCAGGAAGGTCATGCGTTTCAGTGGGCCAAGGATGCTCCTGCACCATCCCCTTGTCGCAATTCGGCATCTGTTGAGTTCTGTTGTATCCAAGCGGAGTTAAACTCATATTTCTATTTGCTAAATATCGATAACGACTGTACTATAGGAATTGAAAAGCGTTTCTCATAGGGAGGTCTGTATGCGAAGAAAGCAGATGCTGGTGTTGTTGATCGTACTATTGGTCATTGGCGGTGTAGTAGGTGCAGCAATTCCAAGTATGTTCGAAGCGAGTTTGATAAGTTCCTACACTATTGAGGATCTAGCCGATACGGATTTTGCAGCCTATTCCCCTGGGGTCCGCCTGGGATTCTATGTGAATGAGTGGTTCGGGCTATCGGGTGAGGCACTTCTGGTCTCTCCCTTTGCGGAGAGCACCGATACCTACCGATTCATCCTGTCCACCGACTTGGTCTTCAGATGGCCGTTGGGTTTCGTCGAACCCTATCTGGGGATCGGTCCTTCCTACGATGTACGAATCACCAGTGGGGATATCGATTTCATGCGAGAAATTCTTTACAGTGCGAGGTTGGGTTTCGATTTCAACATAACACCGGTTCTTGCCCTTGGTGTTGAGGCGCAACATATCATTCCCGACTTGCCGGGTCTTCTTGCATCTCCAGGAAATTTCGATGTCATGAAGAACACACATATCGGATTGATCGTCAAAGCAAAGCTCTAACCGGTTCTGCTACTGTTCTGAGGGGGCCTGTCCAGGAGGATTCGCCTTCATGTAGGCGTGCTCCTCCGATACATCGGAGATGACTTCCTGCAGTTTCATGTTCAGTGAGTGGGGAGTTGTGGTTGCGAAGGCGACATCAGCTTCGCTTCCCATCTCCCGTTTCACCGCTTTCAGAATCGCAAAAATCTGTTCATTGCTGAATCCATGCAGGATAACCACTTTGCCTTGAGTCTCTTCTCTCTGTTTCTGTTCCATACCTTCTATGGTACGTCTTTCGTGACATACGGGCAAGAGGAGAAAGGTGGGTAATTGTTCTCTCAATCAAGTGAAAATCCGAACATATGCTGAATCTTGTTTGCAACTCCGTGATCGTCGTTGTGTGCCGCGGTTCCGGATGCTACCGATTTTACCGAATCATGAGCATTTTCCATGGCGAAACTGTATTTTGCCCACGCGAGCATCTCCTTATCATTATCTGCATCGCCAAAAGCCATGACCTGGTGAGAGCCGATTCCATACATGTGCATCAACCGCTCGAGTGCTGTGCCCTTGGTTGCTCCCCCAGTCATGATCTCAAAGTAGTGTTCATGTGAGTAGACGGTATGCAATGTATCGCCATAGCGGTCATGCAGTATGCTCCGTATCCGTTCGGTCTCTTCGAAAGAGCCGATGAACATGGCTTTTGTGAAAGAGAACGAGTGAATGTCATGGAAATCGACCACCGTTCCAGAGCTGTGGCTCTCTGGGTCGAGATAGTCCGCCCTCCTTCCCGCTTCAGTATAGTAGAGGGTATGATCCATGAACGCATGCAGGTGGGCACTGCTTTCAAAACTCAAAGAGACAATGGTTCTGCACACCTCTTCCGGTAGTTGGATATGCCAGAGATCGCGATGATTCTTGAAATCGTAGATGCACGACCCGTTGTAGCATACTGCAGGGAACTCGGTTCCAACCTGTTCAACATAGCGCAGAGAGGATACCAAGCCGCGACCGGTAGCTATGGAGACATGAATGCCCCGATCCATCACATACTTGAGCGTTCGTATCGTACAATCGCTGATAGTTTTATTAGACGTAAGCAAGGTGCCATCAAGGTCGATGGCAATCGCTTGTATATCGTATCTGTTTTCCATAGCTGGGAGTATGTCCCAGAGCAGTGTTTTATGCAAGCAGGCGTCGACACGAGAATTTGCCATACAGTGAGAAGCGCGATATATTATAGGAATAAAGACAGGAGAAGCTATGAAAAGAATAACCGCTCGAGAAACGATTGAGAGGGTGGATGCATTGATACATAATCCACAGACATTGTACCGCGGTTCGATCATCAATAAACGGGGTCGAGCGCCAAGTCGAAATATTCCGTACAGTGAGATCATCGCCAAACGACTACTGCATACTCATGACATTCCAGAGCTACTACTGAGACTGCCAAAAATCCCGAAAGGGGTTGAGTTCAGGCCCGCCGATCATGATGGAACCGTATTGGATCCGACGATTCTCGGGATTGAGCAGGAAAATCGTGTTGCTGTTGCTCTCTACAACCACCATGTTCTCGGTGAGCTGGGGACAGTGATCGACTACCTGGTTCCCATTGCACCAGAAGGGAAGGAGATCGGGACCATCGATCTCGTATCGTTCGATGCAGAGACAAAGACTCTGTTTGTGATTGGGTACACGCATCAGGAGGAGAGAAGAGATACGCTGCTCCGTTGCACCTTGGAGATTGCGACCCTTCGTAACTCGTTCGATGATGGACGGTTCGTGAAGGAGTATGCAGACATGCTCATCGGCTCCGATGGTTCGTTGGTGAGTCCAGAGGAGGTCTCTGTACAGAGCGCGTTGTTGTTTCTAGAAGGCTCCTATCAGGATCGATCGGTTCGTGCATTGAAGCGAATGCCACATGTGGCAGACTTGATAGCGGCTCTTGGAATTCGAGTCTTCGTTGTGGGTATCGAGCTGCAGTTGCGAGATAAGTCCCGATTTACTCGAAAGCAAGCAGTCTATCCCTACAAGCCGGTTTTTCATTTTCTCCCTGTGCTGAAGGAGCGAAAGATACTCTCACTCTAAGAGATCATAGCCACCGTTTCTTCTTGAAGAGCAGGATCATGAATCCGGCTACCACGAGTAACAGGATCCAGAAGATGAGATATGCGTATCGGTAGTTCAGTTCGGGCATGACGGTGAAGTTCGTCCCATAGATTCCTGCAAGCAGGGAAAGGGGAATGAAGATCGCTGAAAACACCGTGAGAAACTTCATGATCTCGTTCAAGCGGTTCCCAGCACTCGCCGTGTGACTATCCAGCTGATCTTTGAGCATCTCTCTGTAGGTGTCCATGGTCTCCACAGCTTGTGTTCCCAGATCGTTCAAATCACGTAGAAACACATAGGTAGCCGGTGTTATGAGATCCGTTTCGAGCCTACCCATCTCCTTCAAAGCGTCTCGTGCAGGTCTGATCGAGGCTCGAAGAAAGTGGAGTTCTCGTCGATGGTCGTTGATTTTTCCCAGAATCTCAGGGCTGGGATCTTCGGAGACGACTGGCTCGAGTTCTTCTATCTGTTCTCCCAGTCGTTCGATCAGTACTAGATAGTTGTCCATGATTGCGTCTAGGAGCGTGTAAGCCAAATAGTCCGGCCCCGATCTCCTCAGGCGCCCCTTCCCACTTTTCAATCGATCTCGTATGGTGTTGAACACATCGCCTGGACGTTCCTGAAACGTGAGCAGCACATGTGGTCCCCAGACTATCGTGAGCTGTTCACTGTGGATTCTCTTGTCAGATGGTTCCCATCGCATCATTTTTAGCATGACACAGATGTAACTGTCGAAATCCTCCACTTTCGGTCGTTGACCCGTGTTCACGATATCTTCTAAGGTGAGCGGGTGCAAATTGAACAGCGGTTCTGCCGATGCGATTATATCCGTCTCGTGCAGACCGACGACATCGAGCCACGTTACACTATCGTCGCTGCATGCATCTTTTGCCTGATGCAATGATGAAAACTCCTGCTCTTCAATGGAGAACTCATTGTACTGAAACATCTTGATCGATGTATGTGCAACCTTCTGCCTGCCGACGAAAGTCAGTGCTCCAGGTGCCTTCCCCTGTATGGGACTGCGACTTTTCAAGAAACGGGCCATATGCTTCCTCCTGATCAGATAGGAACATACTACTCAAAGTGTAACCGTTTCACAACAAGGATCCACACTGGAGCGCTCTCGGATACTGCAAAAGATCGCTTGGGTCCCTTCCGCGGTGTATGAGCTCGCTGATTTCACTGAGCAAAAGCACATATACTCAGCTACAGCGGTGCAGCCTTCACGATGAATTTTCCATCTCAGGGAGACATTACGTAAATGCAAATTTATAATAATTCTAAATTATATCAATTTCATGTACGCGGCATGGCGATTTCGTGATACTCTTGATTCAATACTAGAGCGGTGGAGCGCGTATGGTTTCTGCATTGTTTGTTGATATGGAGTGTCGGTGAAAACTCTCTACAGGATATCCAGCATAGTGCTCATTGTGCTCTCCTGCATTGTCGTAGGTTTTTTCTATGTCGTGACCACAAGAGATATCGAGTCGATCTATGCCGAAGAGACACGACAGGTAGTCTACAATTTCAAGCAGAACTACCTGCGAGACACGGTCCAGAATCAGATCGATCGGATAGAGAGTCTACGGAATGGGTATGTGACTGAATACACCAAGACGGTCCGCAACACGACTGCAATGCTCGAGATGGTTCGCCAGACCAGCGATGAGGACGAATTCATCACCTTCTTTTCAACCCATTTTATGTTTCGTACCGAGCGAGGTCCCTGGACCGCTGCTCTGTGGCGAGAGGATACGGGAACGGTTGAGTTCCTTTCAGAAGGATTCTCGGAGTTTGCCATGGAGCACGATTGCTCTGCTCAAAGTATGATGGAGGACTTTGCCGCTCATGAGTTCAAGCGGTTCGGTGATCTCGTTGCATGCTACGGCGTGAAGTGGTCTGCGATCGATACGATGGTCAAACGTGAGATATCTGAGGAGATTCACTCGTCAGACTTCTCCGAGGATACCTATATCTGGGTTAATGAAGTAATCGATTATGAGGGGGGTGAGCGCTATGCCATTCGGCGAATCCATCCCAACCTGAAGGAAACGGAGGGGATGTACCTTTCGACCAGTATGACTGACATTGCCGGAAATTTCCCCTATCTGGAGGAGTTGGAAGGGATCAATGAGGATGGGGAGTTGTTTTTCACCTATTTCTTCAAACGGTTGCTCACCGATGAGGTTGCAGAGAAACTCACCTATGCAAAACTGTATGAGCCGTACAACTGGATAGTGGCCATGGGAATACACCTTGAAGACATGGATTCCTATATCACTGGTGCGAATGAAGAGAGTGCGCACGTGGCAAGGCGTCAGTTGCCGCTGTTCGTTGCTATATTGGTGGCTCTAGTAACAGTCAGTATCGTGAGTCTGCTGGTCCTTGAACGTCTACGAAACAGACGCGATTCAAAATTCCTTGAAGCAGAGGCGAACCTCGATTCCCTGACTGGCGCGTTCAACAGACGGAAGGGGTTGATCGATCTTGCCCGCCTGTTTGAACGGTACAAGCGAGGTGAATCGGACCCAGCTATCATTATTTTTGATATGGATGATTTTAAGACAATCAATGATCGCTTCGGTCATGCCAGTGGGGATCGGGCGCTCAGAGAGGTTGCCTCATGTGTTAAAAGATACATTCGTGTGACCGATCGGCTGTACCGATGGGGTGGTGACGAATTTGTTATCGTTTGTGAAGGTCTCCGGCCGGAGAATGTGCTTCCTTTCACAGACTCGTTACGCCACGAAGTGGAGTTGTTGAGTTGGAGCGACGAAGCGGGCGATGTCCACGTGACCATTTCAGCAGGAATAGCCTATTTCAACCGGGATGATGCCGATTATCAGGGAGCCTTTCTCAGGGCCGATGAAGCGCAATATCGGGCAAAGCGGGGTGGTAAGAATAGCGCGGAGCTCTCATGGTAGAGAGCTCCTGGCGACTACCGTACCATGAACGTCACATGGGTCTGCCACTGTGTCCCTTCAGCATCTGAAACGGTGAGTGTGAATGGGATTTTAGTTCCCGTTGGTGTGGATTCATCGATTACGATTCGGAACGTGTTGCTCTCACCACTAATGTTCGGGCGCATGGTCGAAGCGAATCTCATGTTGTTTGTGCGATATCTTCCAGCTGGTACATCGTGTACCGTAAGCGTGTCACATATCAGGGTTACATGGGGACTGTCCGTTGTGAGTTGAGCAGTGATATTTCGAACGGGGAGTGAGCCTCTGTTTGCCAGCACGAATCCGATAGCGACTTGACGGTCTGTTGGAATTCGATCGAATCCATAATAGAGTGGGGCTATCGCCTCGACAGACAGGTGTTTCCAGACGGCGTCGAATCGAGCACCTCTTTTTTCGACCGTATAGACTTCTTCGTCTCGTAGTAGTCTTCCGGTGCTCCGATCGAACCAGCCTACGAATCTGTAGGAGTCGTCGGGAGCTTCGGGTGTCGGAATCTGTACGGTCTCACCTGGTTCCACGGGAGAGTGGAGAACCGAAAGCCCAGACTTTGCATCGGAGAACTGCACAGCGGAGGTCCAGATAGCATGGAGCGTCTGATCTACCAGAGGCATGGGTATAGTCTCTCCGGGCCGATAATCTACTGAATCTGAAGTTGTTCCCCACCCTTCGAGCATGCCTAGGCGAGATGAATGAGAAAACAGGTTCTCTGCATCTGGGAGTGTGATATCGGTGCCAGGGACCTGACGGATTCGTTGTGAGTAGGAGTAGTGATACCCTTCACCTTGCTGAGAGAAGTCGATGGTGAGCATAGGGCGATAGTACCTGCTGTTTCTGTGGAGCCATTGCGCATAGGCTACGCGTTCCTCCTCCGGTTCATCGAGAATCCTGGCGAGCAATCGCTCGGTCTCGAGTTCATCCATCGCATACGATGATAGATTGCGATATCTATCGTAGGCTTCCTCATAAGCTGTGGAATCCCTCTCAGCCCGCGCCTGGGCCATCTCTTCACGTGCATTCGTCGCCATCCTGTCCACGCGAGCATAGAACGAATCATACGTTTCCAGAATCTCCTCCATGGTCATAGAATCCAGATCGAGAGATCTGATTTTTTGGTGTGTCTCCTCAGCGACAGGTGCTGCGGTCACGAAGGCAAGACCTGTACAGAACATGAGGAAGACAAGTGTGATCATACGTACATGTTTCATACCGTTATCCTCCTGCGACTCATATGGTGCTACCTATAAGATAATTGAATCGAGATATTTGCGGCAAGAGGATCTATCGAGAGAAGTGAGTGGATCCAGAAGGAGACTCGTGCGGGGAAGTGTTAGATGAGTAGCCAGATGGCAAGCCCGGCGGTACCAAGGGAGAACGAGACGAACAGCCCTTTGAAGTTTCTCGGTCGAGTTCGAATGGCGTGAAGTAGATTCGCAGGAATTGGATGTTGTATCACAAGGTATATGAGCACACCCGCAAGAGCCGTCCAGAGTGTCTTGAGGAGATTCTCTCCAGAGTAGAGTGCTGGGATAATGAGCGTGCCTTGGAACGATGGTTGTATGAGTCGTCCGACCAGGCTCACCAATCGGGGCGTCCAGAGTCCCCCTGCAATGCACAGGAGCGCCAACGTTATCTGAGCAATCCAGCGTGATGGGAGACGTACCCGCTTGAATCGACGCCCTTCAGGTGTCCGCTGCATTGGTAGTTTCGGTACGCCAGGAAGATATATCCGACTGAGTTTTATGAACGAAGCGACAGTTCCGGCCCCAGCTGCAATGAGCAGGTGATACAGCATGGAGTCCTTCATAGCATAGGTGATCGCGTTCTTGCTGACGAAGCCGTTCAAGGGTGGGAGTGCGCTGATAGCCAAAGCTCCTATGAGAAAGGTGATGAATGTGACCGGAATCCGTTCTCCTGCCTTTCTCATGATCTTCACAGCATTGCGCAGGGCATATACATTCCTCTCTCCGGTGATGTCGATAGTGGTTCCCACACTGAGAAAGAGGAGACCCTTGAAGATGGCATGAAAGAGCGCATGCAGATACGCTGCTGCCATGAGCGAGATTCCGAGTGCTGTGTCTATGCCCAGCTGAAGTGCCATGCCCCATGCTGCAACCACATAGCCGATCTGGCTGATTGAGTGGTATGCGAGCAGCCGTTTCGCATCCTGTTGCGAGAGCGCGATGACCACTGCGACCAGTGCAGTTATCCCTCCCGCTATGCTCATGAGATGCCCGACATCCGGTCCGTTGGAGAAGAGTCCGAGGATACGCGACAGAGCGAACAGCGGAGTCTTGATCAGTACGCCCGAAAGAACTGCCGAGACAGCGTGTGGTGCAAGTGCATGTGCGTCGGGCAACCACCCGTACAGCGGCATGACTGCGACCCGTATAGCGACAGCTGAGACGAGGAGGGTGAGCGCCATATTGGAGACCAGCCTTTCACGACCTCCAATGGTGCGCAGACCCTCGGCGATTCCTTCATATGACAGCGCTCCAGTCAATCTATACAGACCATAGGTCCCGATAAGGAAGAATACCATGGCAGAAGCACTGACCATGAGATATGAGAAAGCAGCAAGCGATGCTCCCGGTTTCTTGGATGTGGGGATGAGGACATACGACGTGATTCCCATGACCTCGAGGCAGACAAAGAGGTTGAACAGATCTGTGGTGATGATGGTTGCTGCCAAGGCTGCTGTTTGAATGAGGAATATCGTGGTGAAGGCGGGACCTCTCGGTCCTCCTCCGAGCGAATAGATGTATGCTACGAGTCCTATCGTGTATCCGAGAATCTGTATGAGCCAGGCTAGTCCATCGAATCTGAATGCAATGCCTACTCCTTCATACCAATTTCCTACTATACCCGAAACGATACCACCGCTGAATACCACAGGAGCAAGCATGGTGAGCCCCACCCATGGAAGCACCAACCCTATGCCGGCACCGATGTATTCGAGGGTTTTCGCAAAGGCTCTGTTCCTGTGAACCAGTTTTCCCATGAGAGCGATCGCAGCGCCGAACAGAGGTAGCATGATAGTTGCATATACGAGATCTTCAAGCCTCATCTTGTATCCTCATACGGATGGTGTCTATGTCGAACGAACCACTCACTCGGTACAGATGCACTGCGAGAGCGAGCGATAGGGCTGTGATACAGACACCGATGACTATCGCTGTAAGCATGAGTGCCTGAGGAACAGGATCCACGATTGCCGATGCCTGGCCATCCATGATGGGGGCATCGGTCCCGATTCGACTGCCTTCGAGTATGAACAGGATCACAGCTGCATTGTTCAAAATATTTAATCCGAAAATTTTCTTGATGATGTGTTTCTTTCCTACTATCCCATAGAAGCCGATAAGGAAGAGGGTGAACAGCAATGCTCGCTCTATCATCAGGATCCCCCTCCCATCATGGCTATGCACATGAACCCGAGGCTGGTGCCGACTTTCATGCCGATCACCGCATTGAGGATCACGATATACCCGACCGGTATCTGGGTGTGTGCAAGTGGGTTGCCGAAGAAGCCATTGCCGATCAGTAATCCACTGAAGAACACCAATATGAGGGTTAAAAATGCTGCACTTTCAAGTCGAACCAATAGCTCTGGATTGGATATCCCGGACGACCCTTCCTGTGGATTCCCGAGTGCGAGAAACACGATGCCAGATGCTATGATCACTCCACCCTGAAATCCTCCACCTGGCGATACGTGTCCATAGAGCATAACGTAGAATCCGAACAGCAGGACGATCGGACCGATTTTTCCGGTCACGACTTCCAGCAGGTGGGTGCGCAGTGCGTGTGAACGACGTTTCTCGTTCGTGAGCGAGAACCCGGATACACTCCCAATCGTATGTTCTTCCTCCAGTGAGGTGTCCACCAGAGATTCCACTCGGCTGAGCATACCCATGGTTCCCAAGACTGCTACGAGCAGTACGATGGTCTCTCCGAAGGTGTCGAATACTCGGTATCCCAGGTAGATGGCACTCACTAGGTTGATGGCGCCACTCTCTTCGGTTCCCGAGTGGGCGAGGTAGTCTCTCGCTTCGATCGGCCAGGAGGTATCGTTGAGGAAGATGGGGAGAAGAACGACTGCCATCGCTACGATGGCAATCACCGTGGTGAATCGGCTCCAATATCGAGAGCGCTTACTATTCTCCTTCATCGTCTCTCCTTTTGCTATGTCTAAGCGCCCATACAAAGATGACTGTGGAGACTCCTGCACCAACCGCTGCTTCGGTGATAGCGACATCGGGAGCCTGCAGAATCGTGAACAGAAGAGCGCAGATGAGACTGACTGCAGACATGGCTATCACACCATGCAGGAGGTCTTTGCTTGTGAGAGTATAGATAGCAAGCATGATGATGAGTGCCAGAAGGAGGATGATCATGGCTCCTCCTGTCTCTGGTCTCTCGACGATTTGCGCTTTCGGGGATTCCATGTCGGAGTGCCGGCTTGCCATATGAATCGTGCCACGATATAGGAACCAGTTGGTGCACTGATAAGGAAGAACACCATTATGATGACTATACGCAGGGCAATAATCAGTGAAGGAGCTAGCAAAAGTGCTCCTATGAAGGTTGAGAAAATGGCGGTTGTACCACACAGTCCGCCCGACTGCATTCGTGAATAGGGATCGGGGAATCGAAACAACCCGATGAGGCCGGCAAGGCCGAATACCGTTGCAGAGAAGAATGCAATAAGTGCCAATATTTCTCGAATCAGCATGGTCACTGCTCCTCCTTGGAAAAAGAGTCCTTCAGAAAACGAGCGATCGCCATGAACCCGAGGAAGCCGAAAATATCGTAGACCAGAGCTACATCGAGATAGAGTGCACGTTGTTCGGCGAGACCGCGAACCACGAGGAATCCCAATGTGACTCCAGAGAGAATATTCAGTGCGACGAGTCTGTCTGCTGCTGTTGGACCAGCAATCAGGCGTATGATGCATACGCTGCCGCAGAATACGAGAAACCATTGCATGTAGCCAAGCAGTATGGCACTCATAACCAGATGTTTCCTATGAACCGCTCCATGCGGCCTTTCACCTTTTCTCCTGCTGCTTTTGCATGGTTGGTGTCACAGAAGAACCAATGTACCGTAAGATGGTCGTCGTTCAGGTCGAGAGTGATCGTCCCTGGTGTCAATGTGATCGAATTTGCGAGCACCATGCGGGCGATATCCGACTTCAGTCGTGTACGGAAGTGTACGATCCGCGGAGAAGCCCTGCCGGTGATTACGGCTTTGAGCATGTCGTAACTCGATGTGTAGAGGAAGTAGACAAGGAGGAAAAAATAGATGGTCAAATGTATGAGGTTGGGGAATATGTACCGGATATTCGCCTGGTGGTGAGCTATGAAGATAGGGTAGGTGATCGCAGCTATGACAAGCGATCCTACCGCTCCGAACAGGAGAGAGTAGAGTTCCATACTCGAAGTGAACAGAAGCCACACCATGTAGAGAACCCCTGCGGTGAGAAAGAAACGAATGATTTTCCACCGAGTTTCAAGTCTCATGTTACTCCTCTTCGTTGCACAGGATAGTGAGAAAACCGTCTACCGATTCGGTATGTTTCAGTTTGTCCCTGAAATCCGAGTCGTGCAACAGTCGAGCAAGCTTGGAGAGTAGTTTCAGGTGAGTCGCGGCGTGTTTCGGAGGTCCGATAAGCAGAAATATGAGGCTTACCGGTTCGCCATCCGGTGTGTCCAGTTCAATCGGCTGCGCAAGACGAGTCGCTGCAATATAGCTCGATTCGAGCCCAACAGAATGGGCGTGGGGAACGGCACACCCGGAACCCAGACAAGTCGATGCGAGTTTCTCTCGAGCCATGACGTCGTCGATGATGCGTTGAGCGTCGGGCAGATCGTGGGTGGCATCGAGTGCAAGCACTAGGTGCCTGATGATCGAGAGTTTATCCTCAGCCTCAAGGTCCAATAGGATGCATTCCGGGCTGAGTCTCTTGCAGATACCTTTCATAGCTATACCTCATCCTCTTCTGGTACCAGGCCAGAGACCCAATCCACTGGAACCGTGAACATGATGCCGGTTCCTGGATTGTCCAGGCCTCCTACCAAGGGGTCAATGATCGTTCGAACGTTCTTCACAATCTCATCGTTTCGTACGACCGAGAGTATGGTCTTATTATAGGGTTTGTTTCCCTTCATGAAGTCCTTGAATCCTGCAAAGAGTGGCACCTCATAGGCAAGGAATCGACCCATGCCTTCCGAGTCGAGTATGGTGGCACCAGTGACGCCGGCTTCCACGTATGCCTCTAGAACCTCTTCGAGAAATTCCTCATTGTTCAGTACAAAAACCAGTAATTTCATGGTATTCAAGGCCCTCTTACTATCTCGATGGTCTCAATGTTTGCCTGATAGTATCACGGTCCTTGGAAAGAATACAAGGTTTGCGCGGTGTGAACCTCGAGCCGAGGTCCTGGACGGTCTGACCGTTGTGAGGAGACACTCACTTTGTCACCTCTACACGATCGAGTCTGCCGGGGGTGTCGTACATAGAGGAGCGTTGTCCCATGTATCCACTTGTGCACGATGTTTTATGCATCTCGCACAAGAAAAAAGCATATGTTTGAAATTTTACTGCTATAGGTCAATTTTTTACTTTTTATGGGGTCTCTCAGTTGACATACCCGGTGGTTAACGTTGGAATTTGCAGGTAGGATATGGATCTAGGTGATGTCAGATGAAAAGAGTTTAGTCCCTGATTATAAACGAAAAAACGTATGATGACCTCTGAAATATATACAATGGAAGGAGTTGATATAGCTATATAGAATTGGATCTTTTGACATGACCCGAACGGCGCTCGGTGTTCGTACATAGTCAAATGTCATGTGTACGTACTTAAGCAACCTCTTGCAACCGTTCACACATCCGAACTGCAATGGGTTATCGAGAAGGTATTAACAATAGGGACGCTTTTCTGATACACTGCAATGCATTACGAAATAGATATTGTTGACGACACATTGCACAACGATTCAATTGAAATAACATGAGGAATCCCAATGGAACAGAAAGTGACCATGAGTAAAGAGGGGCTGATAGTCCCGAACAATCCTACCATCCCATTCATTGAAGGAGATGGTATTGGGCCAGATATCTGGGAAGCAGCTGTACGTGTCTTCGACGCCGCGGTAGAGAAGGCGTATGGCTCGGAGCGGAAGATTGTCTGGAAAGAGGTGCTTGCAGGAGAGAAGGCTTTCAAGAAGACCGGTGAGTGGTTGCCGAAAGCAACAGAAGAGGCATTGAAAGAGTATTTAGTCGGTATCAAGGGACCATTGACCACCCCAGTGGGCGGCGGGTTCAGAAGCCTGAATGTGACCATCAGGCAGAGACTCGATCTCTTTGTCTGTCTTCGGCCGGTGAAGTACTATCCCGGAATACCTTCACCAGTCAAGCGACCGGAGCTGGTCGATATGGTCGTGTTCCGAGAGAACACCGAAGACGTGTACGCAGGATATGAATTGAAAGAGGGTTCGGATGAGGCCCGAGATGTTATCGCATTTCTGAAGGAGCGTCTTGGTTGGGACATTCGTTCGGATAGCGGTGTGGGGCTTAAGCCGGTGAGCGAGACAGGTTCCAAGAGACTGATTCGAGCTGCAATCAAGTATGCCATCGAACATGGGAGATCCTCAGTAACGCTGGTGCACAAGGGAAATATCATGAAGTTCACCGAAGGTGCATTCCGAGAGTGGGGCTATGAACTCGCCAGAGAGGAGTTCGCCGATCATACTGTTACATGGGATGATCTGGTGGATGGGAAGATTCCCGAGGGGAAGGTGCTGATCAAGGATGTGATTGCCGATGCATTCCTGCAGCAGATTCTCACCAGGCCTGCAGAATACGAAGTCATTGCCACGACTAATCTCAATGGAGACTACATGTCCGATGCCCTGGCTGCACAGGTTGGTGGAATCGGGATCGCTCCCGGTGCGAATATTAACTATGAGACCGGTAATGCAGTCTTCGAGGCTACACACGGCACCGCTCCGAAGTATGCAGGGATGGACAAGGTGAATCCGAGCTCGGTAATCCTTTCGGGCATGCTGATGCTGGACTATCTCGGGTGGTCAGAGGCCGCTCAACTGATCGATACCGGAGTGACCGGAGCGCTCAAGGCGAAAGAGGTGACCTACGATTTCGCACGGCTTATGGAGGGTGCTACTGAAGTCTCCTGTAGCCAGTTCGGTGATAGCATAATAAAACACATGTGATCGTTTATATTCGAAAGACTCTTCCTGCTGCAGCGCCAGCGGGGAGAGTTTTATTGTGTCTGGATAAAAAAAGCACAAGTTGGATGTAATTACCCGTATAGGTCAAAAAATTACTAGAGCTGTCGGAAATCTTATGTCAGTACTTGAATAAGTCAAGTGTTACATCTGTACTTCTCACAAATAAGAGATGTCAAATGTTGTGCGTGTACATCAC
>Ga0334893_1002233_pt1 | contig 15102 bp, 19 predicted proteins | sample GraSluR3_MG_5_FD_207218 | JGI IMG/M metagenome (GOLD analysis project Ga0334893, IMG submission 207218) | Sludge microbial communities from methane-producing bioreactor in Wageningen University, Netherlands - Granular Sludge_09_05-R3 | ecosystem: Engineered > Bioreactor > Anaerobic >...
CGATATAAAAGATATACTTGAGGTATATAATTTTATTGATGAGTTTAGTATAGTGGTTACAAAGATGGACGAAACTTCAAGAGAAGGCTTAGTTTTAGATATTTTGAATGAAGCTAAAAAACCCATATCATATATTGCATATGGACAAAATGTTCCAGACGATATAGAGTCCTTTGACTTTACAAAATTTGTAAATGAATTTTTAAGGGAGATTTAACATGCAGAATTTCGATCAAGCTCAAAGGCTTAGAGAAGCAGTCGTGTTTAAAAAAAATACAGAACATAAAGACAATATAGATTCTTCTAATACTAGAGTTATATGTATATCTAGTGGTAAAGGTGGAGTTGGAAAAAGTAATTTCACAATAAACCTTGCTATAGCTCTTCAATCACAAGGTAAAAAGGTTATTGTTATTGATGCGGATTTGGGGCTTGCAAACGTCGAAATATTATTAGGGATAATGCCAAAGTATACACTTTTAGATGTAATAAGTAAAAATAAAAATATTAGGGATGTAATTACCAGAGGGCCTATGGAAATTGGTATAATTTCTGGTGGTTCAGGAATTCAGTCTATGGCAGAATTATCTTTTTATGATATGAACAAACTACTAAACGAAATAAATGACCTTAAAAATATGGCAGATTATATATTAATAGATACGGGAGCAGGAATATCTAAATCAGTAACTGCTTTTATAGAGGCTTCTGAAGAACTTATAGTCATAACAACATGTGAACCACCTGCTATTGCAGATGCTTACGCACTTATAAAAATAATTTCGAGTATAGATAAAAATAAAAAAATAAGTCTAGTTCCAAATAGAGCGGAAGACTTAAAAGAAGCTGAAAATGTTTATTTAAAATTAAGTTCTGTATCTAAAAAGTTTTTAGATGCTAATATAGAATATCTTGGAGAAATTTTAGATGATGACAATGTTGCTAAATCAGTAAAAAGACAAATTCCTTTCTTTATGAATAATCCGAAATCAAAAGCTAGCCAAGGTATACAAAATATATCAGAGAGACTTCTCGATAGGCCAGTTTCTCAAAAAGGTTTTAATAGTTTTATGAAAAAATTAAAAGGACTATTTGGAGGAGGTGCATAATGAAAGATAAAAATTTTCCTCAGATTGGTCAAAAGCTAATAATTATAAGAACAAAAATGACTGGAGAAAAGGTGGAATATGTAAGTCAACTTATGGACGTGGAGCCAAATGGAGACTTCGCAGTTGCAGTTCCTATTAAAAATTCTCAATTAGTAACATTGCTTAATGGTACTAAAATAACAGTTATTTACAACAACAATGAAAGTGGAATGCTAGAATTTGAAGCTGAAGTATTGAGAAAAATTAATGGCAAAGTCCCAGTGATGTATATTAGAAAAATGAGTGAAATTATTAAAGGCCAAAGGAGAAATTATTTTAGGCTTGATTTAATAGTGGGAGTAAAAATAATAAAGGCAAATGATGAAACTTTATATTCTGGATTCAGCAAAGATATAAGCGGAGGTGGCTTAAGATTAATAACTGATGCTGAATTAAATGAAGGTGATATTATTCACGTTAATTTTGAAATCGATGATAGAAATTATAATCTAAAATCTCAAGTTAAAACAAAATTTAAATCCACAGAAAATAAAAATGAAGTAGGAGTCGAATTTTTGGATATAATTGAAATAGATAGAAATGATTTAATTAAGTATTTATTTCTTCAACAGAGAATGCTTATTAAAAGAGGGATGTAGAATGCAAAATATTAAAGTTCTAATAGTAGACGATTCTGCTTTTATTAGGAAAATGCTTAGAGATTTATTAGAGATTGATAAATCTATAAAGGTAGTTGCTGCCGTAAAAAATGGTAAAGAAGCTATAGATTATATAAATTTTAATCCTGTAGATGTAATTACTTTAGATGTTGAAATGCCGATAATGGATGGGATAGAAACTTTAAAAGAAATAATGAGAGTAAAACCTACTCCTGTTGTTATGCTCAGCTCCTTGACAAAAGAAGGAGCAGACATGACATTTAAGGCCCTGGATTTAGGAGCTGTTAATTTTCTAGCTAAACCTACAAATATTTTTAAAATAAGCTCTTCGACTGATATACAAGATAATATTATCGATAAGGTAAAAGAAGCATCAAGGGTAAGAGTAAGCAAAATAACAAATATAAAACCAAGGAATATAAAAATAAATAATTTACAGCCAGGATATACTACAGGAATTAGAGATAATGATATAAAAAAAATAGTTGCAATTGGAACCTCTACAGGAGGTCCAAGAGCATTGCAAGAAGTAGTTAGTAATTTGTCAGGGAACTTTCCTGCACCTATATTTATCGTACAGCATATGCCGAAAGGTTTTACTAAATCACTTGCAGATAGGCTTAATTCTATATCTAAAGTCACAGTAAAAGAAGCTGAGGATAATGAGCTGGTAGAAAATTCCACTGCTTATATAGCTCCTGGAGACAAGCATTTAAAAATAGAAGCTATATCTAAAAATAAATATAAAATAAGACTAGATGATGGACCAAATGTATCGGGACATAAACCATCTGTTGATGCATTATTTTATTCCTTATGCGATGTACCAACAAATGATATAATATCAGTAATAATGACAGGCATGGGAGCAGACGGAGCAAAAGCAATGGAACAATTAAAACTTATAAAAAACTCTATAACTCTAGTTGAAGATGAATCTACATGTGTAGTGTTTGGAATGCCAAAGTCAGCTATAGCAACTGGGAAAGTCGATAAAGTTTTACCACTTAACAAAATAGCTTTAGAGCTTAATAAAATCTTGGGGGTGTAATATGCTAGATTTTGAACAATATATTGATATATTTATAGATGAATCAAAAGAACATTTACAAAGTTTAAATCAATGTTTGCTTGATTATGAATCAAACACAGAAAATTTAGAAACAGTAAATGAAATTTTTAGAATTGCACATACTTTAAAGGGCATGTCTGCAACTATGGGATTTGAAACAATTGCTTCATTAACTCATAAAATGGAAAATATTTTAGATGGTATAAGATCTCATAAACTTCAAACTACGGGGGAAATGGTAGATATACTATTTGAAGGATTGGATATTTTAGAAGAGGAAGTTAAAAGTATAGAGACAACTGGAAAAGAAAAAGAAATAGATATAAAAAATATAATAGCAAGACTAGATGATATAGAAAAGCAAAAACCGAGTAAAGCAAAAGAGACTATCAAAAACACTTTAGACTCTGACAATTCTAATGATTCTCACGTTTTGGAAATTAGCCAAGAAGACAAAGAAACTATAGTAAATGTAGCTTTGGATATGGCTGAAAATGGATTTCAAATATACAAATTATGGATTAAGCTGGAAAAGGGATGTATGTTAAAAGCAGCTAGAGCTTTTCTAGTTTTTAAATCTCTTGAAGCAAAAGGTGAAATAGTTTATTCTAGTCCATCATCTGATGATATTGAGGATGAAAAATTTGAAGATAGTTTTATAGTCTTATATTCAACTAAGTTATCTATTGAAGAAGTAGAAAAAATAGTTATTGAAGTTTCAGAGGTTGAAACAGTTGAAATTTCAATTTATGATATTACAAAAGATGATGTAAGTAAGTCTGAGCAAAGTCAAGTAGTAGATGTTCAGACTAATGAACAAATTATATCTGAAGATAAAGGAAATATTAATCTTAAAGAAAACAAAACAGATATTAAAAATGAAATAGTTAAAGACAAAAAAGTTGAGTCTGATTCAGTTACAAAGAAAAGTAAGACTGGAAAAACTGTAAGAGTAGATATAGATAGACTTGACAATCTAATGAATCTAGTGAGTGAACTTATTATAGTTAAGACTAGACTGGAAGATGATGAAATAAGTTCAAATCAGCAGAATATGAATGATGCAGTTGAATATTTAGAGAGAATAACAACTAGTTTACATGATGCTGTTACAAAAGTAAGAATGGTTCCTGTTGAAAGAGTTTTTAATCGCTTCCCTAGAATGGTAAGAGATTTATCAAAAGATTTGAATAAAGAAATTGAGTTATTTATGGCTGGGGAAGAAACAGAAGTAGATAGAACAGTAATAGATGAAATTGGAGACCCGCTAATTCATCTACTTAGAAATTCTATTGACCATGGAATAGAAGTCCCGGAAGTGAGACTTCAAAAAGGTAAAAATGAAAAAGGTAAAGTTAATCTAAATGCATATCCCGATGGAAATACAGTAGTAATCGAAGTTTCTGATGATGGGGCAGGAATCAATGTCGAAAAAGTAAAACAAAAAGCTATAGACAAAGGGTTGATAACTACGGAACAAGCTAGAGAGATGGACTCAAATAAAGCAGCAGAATTAATTTTTGCGCCAGGGTTTAGTACAGCAGACAAAGTATCTGACATTTCAGGACGTGGAGTTGGACTAGATGTAGTTCTTACAAAGATTGAAGCTCTTGGTGGAAATGTAGAAATTGAGACTGAGAAAGACAAAGGTTCAAGATTTATAATAAGACTACCTCTTACACTTGCTATTATTCAAGCCCTGCTTGTGATTATTGGGGATGAAAAGTATGCAATCCCTCTAAATAACATTAAAGAAATAACTGATATAAATACTGAAGAAATAAGATTGATAGAGCAAAAAGAAGTGATATTGTATAGAGACAATCCATTACCTCTATTAAGGCTATCAGAGGTCTTGGATTGTAAGGAGCAAAATAGAGCACAAGGAGAAGCGACAGTTGTAATCGTTAAAAAAGGCGATAAGGAAATAGGGCTTATCATTGATTCTCTCATTGGCCAACAAGAAATAGTAATAAAATCACTTGGTAGATACTTGAACTTTGTAAAAGAAATTGCTGGTGCAACCATACTAGGTAATGGTGGAGTTGCTCTTATTATCGATACTAATTCATTATTTTAGACTAGGAGGTGAAAGTTTTATGAATGATAATCAATTTGTAATTTTTAGGCTAGCAGACGAATATTATGGAATTAAAATTGAAAATGTTGAAACCATTGAGAGGATAATGGAGATAACTAGAGTTCCAAAAACTCAAACTTATATCAAAGGAGTAATTAACTTAAGGGGAGAAATTGTTCCCATTATTGACTTAAGAGATAGATTAGGTCTACCAGGAAGACAATATGATTCAGAAACTAGAATTATTGTCAACAAAAAGCAAGATTTGATGATTGGATACATTGTAGATTCAGCTTCAGAAGTAAAAGATATACCTCCGTCAGCGATTAACTATGGAACTTTTGAAGAAAATATTTCTGAAACATTTGTAAAAGGAATAGGCAAAGTAGAAAATCAAATGATAATTTTGCTAGATGTAGATAAGATAATGGAACATTAGAACTTACATCTTACTAAGGAGAATATTATGGATTTTAGTATGGATAATATAAATGGTTTATATCTAGATGTTTTGAAAGAAATTGGAAATATAGGATCAGGAAACGCTGCTACATCTCTTTCTAAGATGATTAATAAATCTGTAAATATGGAAGTTCCAAATATTGAAGTAGTAGAAACTGAAAAAGTAGTCGAATTATTTGAAGATGAAGAAGAAATAACAGTTGGGGTTTATATAAACTTCAATGGAGATATTAATGGTACAATTTTAACTTTATTAGATAAAGCTTCTTCTGATAATTTAGTTAGAATACTTTTTGGTAAAAAGCCAGAAAATGAAATATATAATGAGATAGAGTCATCGGTAATTCAAGAATTAGGAAATATTATGTCGAGTGGGTATGTAACATCTATATCGATGATGACTTCATTAAACATCAATATTTCTGTTCCTGCAGTAAATATTGATATGGTGAGCTCGATTTTAAGTGTTCCTGCAGTTGAATATGGACTTGAAAGTGATAAATTAATTTTAATAGAAAATAAATTAGAAATAGACGATGAGAAAATTAAATGTTATTTCTTTTTTATGCCAGACTTGACATCTTTTGACACCTTATTTAGAAGCTTAGGGGTGTTAGATAATGGATAAGACTATGAAAGTAGGTATGGCAGACTACAAAGTAGGTTCGGGTGAAGAAACTTTAATCACACTTGGATTGGGGTCATGCGTTGGGGTTATTATTTATGATTCATCAAGAAAAATTGCTGGGATGGCCCATATAATGCTCCCATCAAGTCTTGAAATAAAAAACAACTCCAATAAAATGAAGTTTGCTGACACCTGTATAGATATGATGATGGATGACCTTTACAAAATGAAGGTATCAAAAACATCATTAAAAGCAAAAATAGCAGGCGGAGCTCAGATGTTTAGTGTATCTCTTAATACTGAAAGTTTAAACATAGGAAAAAGAAATGTAATTGCAGTTAAGGAAAAACTCAAATCATTAAAGATACCGATAATAGCAGAAGATGTACTAGGAAACCACGGAAGAACTATAAAGTTTGATTGTAGCACCCAGCAGCTAAATATAAAGAGTATTGGTAAAGGAGAGCACTTCATATAAAGGCAATAAATTCAAAGGGTTCCAAAGGAGTTTTTATGGAAAAGTATTTTATGATGTGGATATTATTAAACTATATATTTTCGATGACAATTTTATTCATAACAATGCTTAAGCAATGGAACCTTTTTAAGTTTTTATCAACCATACTTATTTTAACTGTTGGAATAAATTTGATAGTACTGGTAATTAGTTTAATGATTAGAACCTTAAATAAAAAACAAAAAGAAGAGAACGTTATCGATATGCTTATACCATCTGAGACAGAAGATGAGATTAAAGAAATATTGAAAGAAGCATCTCAGATAGATGAAAATGAAATCGAAAATGAAGATGAGTTTAGAGACTGGACCCCAGAAAAATAGAAAAGGGGGAATGATGTATGTCTACACAAACAGATATTTGGGAAAAATATATAAAAGAAGATAATGAAGAAATTAAGAAAGAACTAAAAAAAAATATAATCGAAGAATATATAAACTTAGTAAAAATAATTGCTGGTAAGTTGTATAATTATTATGCTAGTAATATAGAATATGATGATTTAGTTAGTTATGGAGTTATAGGGTTAATAGATGCTATAGATAAATTTGATCCAACAAAAAATATCAAATTTGAAACATATGCATCGATAAGAATTAGAGGGGCTATAATTGATCAGATTAGAAATTTAGACTGGATACCAAGATCTATAAGACAAAAATCAAAGATATTAAAAGATGCTAACGAAGCCTTAGAATCTAAATTAGGAAGGGAAGCTTCCTATCAAGAAATTGCAAAATATTTAGGCAAATCAGAACAAGAAGTTTTAAGTTTAATAGATGAAACATCTGTTTATAATGTATTATCTATTGAAGATGATTTTAATGAGTCTTTTAAAATTCAATTAAAAGATGAAAGTATAGAATCTAGTCCTGAAGATTTGACGGTTTATAATGACACTATAAAAGAGCTTGAAAGAACAATAGGTGAACTTAATGAAAGAGAGCAATTGATTATTAATTTATATTATTATGAGGGATTAACATATAAGGAAATTGGTGAAATATTGAGTATTTCTGAATCTAGGGTCTCTCAAATTCACAGCAAAGCTATATCAAAAATGAGAAAACAATTTCAGCACTAAGGAGGCCGTGGTTAATGTTTCAGCGAATTAGTTTTGATAAAAAAATAGATGACTACACCCTTAAACTGGTTGTAACGAAAGACTATATGAAAGCATATCTAGAAATATCTCTGGATACCGATGAGATACCTGACAAAAATCTCACAACAGAAGAAATTGAAAATTTCTTAAAAGAAAAAGAAATTGTATATGGAGTTCATAAAAATGTTATTCAAGATATGATAGATTCTAGAATATATCAAAAATCAGTTTTAATAGCTGAAGCTGATATGCCTCAAAAAGGTGAAGACGGATATATACAATACACTCACAGAATGAAAAATTCCATATCATTAAATCAAGATGATAAAGGAAATATAAATTTTAAAGAATTAGGATGGTTTATACAAGTTTCTAAGGGAGATGTTTTAGCAGAAAAAATCCCACCTACTACAGGTAAGGGCGGGAAAAACTTGAAAAACGAAGAAATTTCAGCTGTTCCAGGGAAAGAAGCTGTATTTAAATATGGTAAAAATGTGGAAGAAAATGAAGAAAAAACTATACTTAAATCCGCTAAAGATGGAAGGCTGGAATATGCAGGAGATAAACTTCAAGTTAATGATGTACTAACGATTAAAGGCAGTGTAGATACAAGTACAGGAAATATTCATTTTGGTGGAGATATTGTTATAAATGGTGATATTAAAACAGGATTTGAAGTTGAGTGTATTGGGAGTTTGGAAGTAAACGGAGTGATTGAGGCTGCCAATATTACTGTAGGAAGAGATTTAGTTGTAAAAGGTGGAATACAAGGAAATGCAAAAACTTCCATAAAAGTTAATGGTAGTACAATTTGTAGATTTATAGAAAACGCTTGCGTTTTTTCTGAAAAAGATATAATAACAGATTTTGTAGTCCATAGTAACATAAGTTGTGGTTCAAATCTAATAGTAAAAGGTAAAAAAGGTTTAATTGTAGGAGGAGAACTAAAAGTAAAAAATGAAGTAAATGCTCAAGTTGTTGGTTCTTATATGGGAACGAAGACTTTAATAGAGATTGGTCTCGATCCAACTCAAAAAAATAAATTAGATGCATATAGAGATGAACTTCATTCTTGTCAAAAGAAACTAAAAGACTTACAGCCAACTATAGAAACTGGAAAACAGTTGTTACAAAGAGGTCTGATGGATAATATAAAAAAGATTTCTTTTGTGAAAATGTTAGAAGATTATAATAAAACAGCCCAAAATATAAATATTATAGAAACTGAAATTCAAAAGATTGAAAAACAGCTTAGTGAAATAAGGTATGGAGTAATGCAGGTAAAAGATAAAGTTTATCCCGGAGTAAAAATTACTATTGGTAGATATAGTAGGTATATAAAAGATGAAATTGGAGCATCAAAATTTTATGTTCAAGATGGAGACATAATGATTCATAAAAGTTAAATTAGGAGGATGTATGTCGCAGAGTATTATTTTAATGTTGATTGGCGTAGCATTCGTGCTTAATATTGTATCGTTCCTTGTATTTGTAAAAAAAGATGAATCATCAAAAGCAGATGATAACCTTCATGGAGAATTGATTTTACTTAATAGATCTAGTGGTAAAATTATTGAGGAGATTGAGAATCTTAAATATGAAATAACTTCAATAGAAAAGAAACTAGAAAATGATGATGATATTATAAAAAGATATACAAAACAAGGTATGAATAATATGGACATAGCAAAAGCCATGAATAGAAGTGTTAAAGAAATTGATTTAATTATGAAGATGAGAGGAAATGTATAAACGCTATGGGAAAAAAGATAGCTACATATTTGCTAGGAGTTGCTATGGGGATTATTCTTATGCTGTTATTTAATACACTTATCTTCGATATGAATTCAAACGAAAAAGAATTATTAGACTTAAAAGAAACTTATGAAAACCTTATGCAAGAAAAAAATAAGCTTGAAGCAGAACTTGATACAAAAATAAAATCAGAAGATAGCATAGAAGATTCTCAAAAAAATACAATTGAAATTAATATTTCTCAAAATGAGTCTCATGAAAAAATTGCTAATAAACTTGTGGATGAAGGTGTTTATTCTCATAAGAATGACATTATGTTTATTCTAGAAATTTTAGAATATGATAAGTTGGAAGCAGAAAAATATCTCGTTGATTATGGAGTAGTTCCAAAACACACCAACGCCCTAAAGCTTTATGATGAAAAAAGTCTTAGAATAAGAGAAATTTTGTCTAAAGAAAAAATAATTGAAGATGAAGATTCTTTTGAAAAATTTCAATACATAATTGATAGAAGCACTAGAATTATACCAGGAAATAAAATATTTAAAAGAAATAGTTCACTTAGAGAAATTATAGATATATTATCAAATTAAGCCTATTATACAATATAATTTATTGTAGATATATAAATAATTCTTGATTTTATTTCAACTTTCTTATATTATATTATAGGAATTAAATCACACACGTTCTTTAATTTTTGAGATGGTGCCGAGAGGTTTCTTAAAGAGATGAAAAGGACGGAGGTAAAAAACCAAGGAGGAAATTAAATGTCAGTAGTAAGTATGAAACAATTATTAGAAGCAGGAGTTCATTTTGGTCACCAGACTAGAAGATGGAACCCTAAAATGTCAAGATTTATATTCACAGAGAGAAATGGAATATATATTATTGATTTACAAAAAACAGTTAAGAAAATCGAAGAAGCCTATAACTTTGTTAGAGAAGTAGCTGAAACAGGAAAGCCAATTCTTTTTGTAGGAACAAAAAAGCAAGCTCAAGATTCTATAAAAGAAGAAGCTGAAAGAGCAGGAATGTACTATGTGAACGAGAGATGGCTAGGTGGAATGTTAACTAACTACCAGACTATCAAAAAGAGAATAGATAGATTAAGAGAACTTGAAAAAATGCAAGAAGATGGAACTTTTGATGTTCTTCCTAAAAAAGAAGTAATCCAACTGATGAATGAAAAAGAAAAACTAGAAAAATACCTTAACGGTATTAAAGATATGCCAGAAGTTCCAGGTGCTATTTTTATAGTAGATCCTAGAAAAGAAAGAATAGCTGTTAAAGAAGCTCATAAACTTGGAATTCCAGTTGTTGGTATAGTTGATACAAACTGTGATCCAGATGAAATTGACTTCCCTATCCCAGGAAATGACGATGCAATCAGAGCCGTAAAACTTATTGCGTCTACTATTTCACAAGCTATTATTGAAGCAAAGCAAGGTCAAATTGAAGAAACTACATCTACTGAAGAAGCTGCCGTAGAAGCAGAAGTAGTAGAAGCTGAATAATATAAATTGGGTAAGGGCAAGCCCTTACCCTTACTAATGTACAGGAGGAGATATTATGGCTATTACAGCAGGTATGGTTAAAGAGTTAAGAGAAAAAACTGGTGCTGGAATGATGGATTGCAAGAAGGCATTAACTGAAGCAGAAGGTAACATGGAAAGAGCTATAGATATCCTAAGAGAAAAAGGACTTTCTCAAGCAGCAAAGAAATCTGATCGTATAGCAGCAGAAGGATTAGTTGGAATGATTATATCAGAAGATGGTAAAAAAGCAGCTATGACTGAAGTGAATTCAGAGACAGATTTTGTTGCTAAAAACGAAGAATTTCAAACTTTCGTAGCAAATGTTACTAAGGTTGCGATGGAAAAAAATCCTAAAGACCTAGCTGAACTTCTTGCAGCTGAATATTCAGCTGGAGTTACAGTGGAAACTGAGCTTACATCTAAAATTGCTAAGATAGGCGAAAATATGAATGTAAGAAGATTCTCATCTTTATCAGTTGAGTCTGGAAGAATTTCAGGATATGTTCATGGAGCTGGCAAAATAGCAGTTTTAGTTAAATTAGAAGCAGCTAGTGATTCTGAAAAATTAGATGAATTAGGAAAAGATATAGCGATGCAAGTAGCAGCTATGAACCCTAGATATATTTCTCGCGATGATGTAGATCAAGATTATATCAACCATGAAAGAGAAATTCTTGTTCAGCAAGCACTTAATGAAGGAAAGCCACAAAATATAGTTGAAAAGATGGTTGAAGGAAGACTACAAAAGCAGCTTAAAGAAGTTTGCTTGTTAGAGCAAACATTTGTAAAAGACTCTGACAAAGCTGTTAAGGATGTAGTTGCAGAAACAGCGAAAGCTCTTGGTGCTGATATAAAAGTAGTGGCTGTTGAGAGATTTGAAGTTGGAGAAGGTCTTGAGAAAAAATCAGAAAACTTTGCAGAAGAAGTAGCAAAACAATTAGGTAACTAATATTTTAATTCAAAAGAGAACACCCCTTGTGTTCTCTTTTTTCAAAACCGGTTTTTTGGGAGGAATTTATGACAAGTACACAATATAAAAGGGTTCTGCTAAAATTAAGTGGAGAAGCATTAGCTGGAGATAAAGGTTATGGAATTGAAAATTCTGTTCTTAGCTCTATTGCTAAATCTATTAAAACTCTTATGGATATGAAAGTAGAAGTTGCGATTGTTGTTGGAGGCGGAAATATCTTCAGAGGTAGAAGTGGAGAAGGTATGGACAGAACAACAGGGGATTATATGGGGATGTTAGCAACAGTAATTAACTCTCTTGCATTACAATCTTCTTTAGAAAATGAAGGAGTAGTAACTAGAGTGCAAACTGCGATTGAGATGAGACAAATTGCTGAACCTTATATTAGAAGAAGAGCAATAAGACATCTTGAAAAGCAAAGAGTGGTGATTTTTGGAGCGGGAACAGGAAATCCATATTTTTCTACTGATACAACGGCAGCCTTAAGAGCAGCTGAGATAGAAGCTGACGTAATTCTTTTAGCAAAAAAAGTCGATGGAGTATATGATAGCGACCCAGTACTAAATCCTGAAGCAGTCAAATTCAATGAGTTAACTTATATGGATGTCTTAAATAAAGGTCTAAAAGTAATGGACTCAACTGCGACATCTTTGTGTATGGACAATAATATTCCTATAAGGGTATTTTCACTTGAAGATCCAAATAATATAATAGAAGTAGTTAAAGGTAAAAATATTGGAACTATAGTAAAGGGGGATTAAGTATGAAACTTGACATTCACAAGAAACTTGAGGAAAAAATGGAAAAAACTATTTCTGTTTTAAAAGATGAGCTACTAACCATTAGGGCAGGAAGAGCAAATCCAAATATGTTAGATCGTGTGATGGTTGATTACTACGGAACTATGACTCCACTAAAACAAATGGCTGGAGTATCATCACCAGAACCTAGAACTATATTGATACAGCCATGGGATAAAAGTGCAATGGCTAGTATTGAAAAAGCAATTCTTAGCTCAGATTTAGGTTTTAATCCAACAAATGATGGAAATTCTATAAGAATTAATATTCCTCAGTTAACAGAGGAAAGAAGAAAAGAATTGATTAAGTTAGTTGCTAAAACTGGAGAACAAGCAAAAGTAGCTATTAGAAATGAAAGACGTGAAGCTAATGAAGCTATAAAGAAGATGGAAAAAGCATCTGAATTAACAGAAGATGATTCTAAAAAAGCCCAAGATGAAGTTCAAAAGCTAACTGACTCTCACACCAAAACAATAGATGATATGTTGTCTAAAAAAGAAAAAGATATAATGGAGGTTTAATGAGCACTTTAAGCAGTGATCTTATTGGTAAATCTAAATTATATATAATAGAGTATGCAAAGAAAAATAATTTAATTGTTGATTTTTCTTATACTAAGGGACAAAAAGACTTTGATATTTTATCTGAAGAATATGCAGTCAGAACCAAATATAAAAATGGTGAGTTACAGGTGCTTTTGTCTTATTTCAAAACCGAAATATAATAAGAGCTTGATTATCGATATAATCAAACACAATTAATCCATATTAGAAATTTTGTTATATTTACCATAAAGCCCCGGCCATAAGGCCGGGGTAACTTCATATTAAAAGGAATGATATCTTTGACGTATTATGATAAAATAAAGAAAGATAATATACCTAAACACATCGGTATAATTATGGATGGGAATGGAAGATGGGCAAAAAAGAGAATGCTTCCAAGAAGTTTTGGACATAAAGCAGGTGTAGAAACAATAAGAGATATAGTAAAAGCTTGTAATGAAATAAAAGTAGAATATTTAACTCTCTATGCTTTTTCGACTGAAAATTGGAATAGACCAGAAGAAGAAGTAACTGCATTAATGAAATTACTTTTAGAATACCTAAAAAAAGAAACTAAAGAATTAGATAAAAATAATGTAAGAATAAATGCCATCGGTGATTACTCAAAATTACCAAAGATAATTTATAAAGAGCTTTCTTCTTCCATTGAGAAAACTAAAAATAATACAGGAGTTGTAATGTCATTAGCTTTAAATTATGGAAGCAGAAATGACATAATGACAGGTATAAAAAATATTATATTAGATGAAAGAGAAAAGGGTATTGATATAGATAGTGTTGATGAAGATTTCTTAAGAAATTATCTAAGCACTAGACTATTGCCAGATCCAGATTTAATTATAAGACCTAGCGGAGAACTTAGACTATCTAACTTTTTAATGTGGGAAGCGGCATATGCTGAGTTTTGGTTTTCTGATATAAATTGGCCTGACTTTAAAAGAGAAGATTTATATAAAGCAATTTTTGATTATCAAAATAGAGATAGAAGATTTGGCAGCATAAGTTAGGAGGGGTATTTTGAAGGTCAGAATTATATCTGCACTAGTTCTTCTTCCTATATTTTTCTTTGTTATAATATATGGAGGACTTGTAACTAAACTAGCAGTTTTATTGCTTGCACTAATATCAATTAAGGAATTTACTAATGCATTTGCAAAATCAGGAATTAAACCTACAAATATTATTTTATATATACTAACAATATTATTTTTAATACCCAGCTGGGAAAATACATGGTCGGTACTTCCAGTTTTACTATTTCTATTGGTAGTTGGAGAAAGTGTGCTTCTTATCTTTGGGAAGAAAACTGTGGAAGATATTTCGGTTAGCATACTGACTTTTGTATATATAACAGTTGCCTTAAGTAGTGTAATTGTAGTAAGAGATGTATCATTTGATTTTATATGGTATATTTTTATTTTTGCTTGGGCTACAGATACTTGTGCGTATTTTTCAGGTTTTGCCTTTGGAAAACATAAATTGATGCCAAAAGTAAGTCCTAAAAAAACCATAGAAGGTGCTGTTGGTGGCGTTGTAGGCTGTATATTAATATCGACAATATATGCATATTTTGTTCATCCTGAGCATGTTATGTTTATAGGAGTCTCAGCTTTAGTTGGTAGCATTATATCTCAAGTAGGAGATTTGTTTGCATCCTCTTTTAAACGCAAGTTAGGAGTTAAGGATTATGGAAACTTGATACCTGGCCATGGTGGAATGCTAGATAGAATAGATAGTATTATTTTTACTGCGCCATTTACATATATAGTAATGTTTATAGCAAATTTAATATGATTAAAAATTAATAAAAAGCAGGTGTAATTATGAAAATAATATCTATA
>Ga0334893_1002238_pt1 | contig 15087 bp, 10 predicted proteins | sample GraSluR3_MG_5_FD_207218 | JGI IMG/M metagenome (GOLD analysis project Ga0334893, IMG submission 207218) | Sludge microbial communities from methane-producing bioreactor in Wageningen University, Netherlands - Granular Sludge_09_05-R3 | ecosystem: Engineered > Bioreactor > Anaerobic >...
ATTGAGAACTGCGAGGGCCCTGACCTGCTGCGCGCGTTTTACCATTCCATTGCCGGACGCATGCCCCGGAAGTCAAACGAGACGATGGAACCGGGAATCAGCGTGTTGGACCCCACGTGTGGGTCAGGTGCGTTTCTCTTCGCCGCCCTGAACATCCTCGAGCCGCTCTATGAGGCCTGCCTGTCCAGGATGCAGGCCATGGTTCAAGAGTCCGAAGAGTCGCGGCCGCTGACGATGGAAGAGCAGATCCGGAAAATCATTGCCGACCGGGAGAGTGCGACGGTCGAGCTGAAGTCCACCTTGGTCGGCGACGGCCCGAAAGCCCAGCAGAAGACGATTGCCACCCTTGCGGCAATGGCGAACACCAAGGGCGGGATCCTCCTGATCGGTGTCGAGGACGACGGCACCGTATGTGGCCTTGCCCACGACTACAAGGCTTTGGAAAAGCAGGGCAACCGCGACGGCTTCGAGCTCTGCCTGATGAACATGCTCACCGATCGGCTGGGAAGATCAGCTTCGTCGCTGGTTGACGTTGTGTTTGGGCAATTGGGCGGCTGTGAAGTCTGCCGGGTCGTCGTTCAGCCCTCACCGACGGAGGTTTATTTCAGGGACGGCGGATCGGAGGATCTCTTCATCAGGGCGGGCAACTCCACCCGCAAGCTGAAGACGAGCGAGGCAGTCAAATATCACCAACAGCGTTTCGAGGGGCAGGTCCCACCGGAAATGACACCTCAGGCGGTTGCCACGAGAAGGCCAGCCGCAAAGTTCCAGGACTTTCGCGACGTGCTTGCCCGGGTTGCGGAGCACCCCAACCAACGGTACTTCATCCTCAAGTCGATCATTATCGGGAACCTCTTTGGCGTCGACATCATGGAAGAGGCGGTCGAGATCTGCAAGCTCCGCCTCTTCCTGAAACTCGTGGCCCAGGTGGAGCGGGTCGGCCAGATCGAGCCCCTGCCGGATATCGACTTCAACATCCGAGCGGGCAATACGCTCGTCGGCTTCACGTCGCTTGGGGAAATCGAGCATGCGATGACGGTGGATGCGAGAGGAAACATGCGATTCGTTACGAGTGAGGATCAAGCGGCTCTTGAGACGATCCGCGAGCGAGCCGACATTGCGAATCGAGCGTACCAGCAGTTCCGCCGCCAGCAGACAGAATTGGGCGGAGCAGTGACGCCCGAGGATAAGCAGGAACTCCGACGACGGTTGACCGAGCTTGGCGAAGAGTTGGACGAGTACATGGCCTGCCAATACGGGATCGATCCCGCCGACGAGACCGCGTTTGAGAACTGGCGGAAGTCGCATCAGCCGTTTCACTGGCTTGCCGAGTTCTACGGAGCCATGAATGACGGCGGCTTCGACATAGTCATTGGAAATCCACCGTGGATTGAGTACGCGTCCGTTCGAAGGGTCTATACGGTTCGCCACTACAGGACGGAGGGCTGCGGCAATCTCCACGCTCTTTGCACCGAGCGATCACTACAACTCCGAGGTCCCAAGGGGCGAATGAGTTTCATTGTCCAGCTTCCCTTAGTCAGTTCGACACGAATGGTCTCTGTGCGGAATGTGTTACGAGAGCGAAGCACCTCTCTTTACGTCGTTCCGTTCGATGATCGACCTGGGAAACTTTTCGATGGTTTGCAGCACTGTCGAGCTGTCATCTTTCTGACGGAAGCTCTCAATAGTTCGCCAGAACGCCTCGTCGCTACAACGCGTTATCAGAGGTGGTATACGCAAGTGCGAAAGCATGTGTTTCCGCTTATCGAGTTTGCCGAGCTGCGTGGTCAGCCAATCTATCCGGCTTTGTTTCCCAAGTACGCGTCTGGTGTCGAGGAACAGTTGTTCCGGAAAGTCAAGGAGAGGGCGGACATTACTGTGGGGGAAGTTGTCCGTCGTGTCGAGACACCGCATTACATCTTTTACCAAGAGGCCACGCAATACTGGGTCAAGGCGACCATTGGCCTTCCGTACTACGCGAAAAATGGCGTCGTGGGCCCCCCGGCCCACGGTCGATATCTCTACTTCAGCAATAATAGACATGCCAACGCGGTTTGTGCCCTTCTACACAGCAGCTTGTTCTATGCGTACTTCGTCGCGTACGGGGATTGTTTTCACCTAAGCCAGACGCTGGCCACTGGCTTTCCGATTCCCAGCAGTCTGCTTGATGAGGAAGAGCTTGAAGCTCTAAACAACGCCCTGATGAAGGATTTGAGGAAGAACGCTCAGAAACAGGTCATCAATACACGCGACGGAGACGAGATCTGCTACGCCGAGTTTTTTGCATGGAAATCCAAAGAGATCCTGGATGACATTGACAACAGGCTGGGCAGGCATTACGGATTTAACGATGATGAACTGGATCTCATCGTCAACTATGACATTAAGTTTCGCATGGGCCAAGATTCTTGAGGGGGCTACTATGGAACATCGCATCCGCCGAATCCTCGAAGACCTCGAAGCCGTCCGGGAGAACCTGCTGGCCTTGTCAGACGACATTTGGTTAAGCATCGACCACAACGATTCGGAGGGGCTTGAGGAGGGAGTTCAGTTCAAACGGGCTTACAACGAGAAGATGGCCGCGTTCGACTCGCTGGCTTCAGAGCTCTCCTCGATGGTGCAGCAGTTCACGGCCGTGCGGCTCGAATCGCACGAGCAGTCGGGCCTTGCGAGCGAATCCGAGAACGTCCGGATTGTCCAGGAACTCAACCGCGAGGAGCCCCACTCGATCGCCGAGGACTTCACCTACAAGCGGCCCCACGGCTTCATCCTCGACGGCCAAGGGACCACGGGAATCACCACCTGGCGGCGGATGTACGAGCTGCTCTGCCGGCAGCTTCTCGGCCGCGACCCGGAGCGTTTTCGGGCCCTGCCCGAGAACCCCGATTTCATCAGCAATCGCGGCCATCACGCCTTTGCCGGTAATCCGGAGCACCTTCGACATCCCTCCAAGGTGGAAGACGGGCTCTACACCGAAATCAACCTCTCGGCCAATGGCATCCGCGACACTATCCGCAGCCTGCTGGCCACCTTCGAGATCCCCGAGGATCGCTTCCGAGTCTTCCTCCGCGAGGACCGCGATGCGGGAACCTGACCCATAACGGCGAGGGGGAGAAGTCGGCAACATGAGGCGCAACGTCACGGTCTTTGCCCCCGGACGCCCCGAGGTTCCCGACGCGCTACGCTGTCGGCTTCCGATGGGGTTGCAGCAGCCGATTGCCGCCATCGGCGACCCGGTTCATCTGGAAGAACGCCTCTTGGCATTCTTCTGCTCGTCAAGTTGTCCCGGCAACCTGATCCTTGACACCTACGACCTGGCCCGCGAGCTTCGCGGCGCCGGAGTGACGGTCGTCGGCGGATTCCATTCGCCCATGGAGAAGGAGTGCCTGGAGTTGCTGTTGCGGGGCGCGCAGGCGATGATCGTGTGCCCCGCGCGGGGGATTCGGAAGATGCGAATCCCCAAGCCGTGGCGAGAGCCGCTCGAAGCCGGGCGCCTGCTCGTGCTGTCGCCTTTCGCGGACACGAACCGCCGCGTGACCGCCGAACTGGCGGCCCGGCGCAACCGGTTTGTCGCCCAACTGGCCGACGAAGTGTTCGTGGCCCACGCGGCGGCCGAGAGCAAGACGGAAGCATTCTGCCGCGAGCTGCTCGCCAGCGGAAAACCCGTGCTGACCATCGACCGGCCCGAGAACCGCCTTCTGCTGGAACAGGGGGTTGAGCCGCTGGGTTTGGACGACGTGGCCAGGCGCTGGCCCGCAACTCCCTGCCGGTTTTGACCGGCGACTGCCCGACCCGTTGTTATTCCCGATTCTCTTCGCGCCCCTATCGTTCCCAGCTTTCTTTCGTGGTCACCTGCGTGGAAGGGCGCCGGGGTTTCTGTGCTTCGATCTGCGGACCCTCGAGCGATTGCCCTTCCGCCTCGAGCCGGTCTACGGCAGCGACGAGCTGACGAAGCGCGACAAGCTATTCGCCCGCCGAACGACGGCCTACTATCCCTGGGCCAAGACCTACGGCGGAACGCTGGTCGGCATGGACGCCGACGGCAACCTGTACGTTCGCGACGCGGCCCGCGCACAAAGCTGGCACAAGGCGACCCCGTCGGAAAAAGACCCCTGCGCCGGCGTGATCCGCAAGTACGCCCCCGACGGAACGATCGCCGACGAGGCGTACTGCCGGCTGTTCAACACGGGGGGAGGCGCGACCATGGACAGCCGCGGCTGTTTCTACGCGGTCGAATTGCCCCGGGTGCGGTGGCACACGGTGGTCCACGACTTCCAGGCGGCGATCGGCCACAAGTCGATCGACCAGGTTCCCGTGCCGCGGCGGGGCGACGCGCCGATCCGCACCCAGTCGGGCTTCACCCACCTGGTCAAGCTCGCCGCCGCCGGCGGCGCCCGCGATACCGACGCCGAACTGTGGGCCCACCGCGGCGTGTCGTGCACGAACGGCGGCGGATGCTATTGCGACTGGCCCGACATGCACACCGCCGTCGACGCCGCCGACCGGATCTTCGTCGCCGACATTGACCTCCATCTGGTCAAGGTGCTCGACACGGCGGGCAACATGATCGCCCGGATCGGCCGCTGGGGTAACGCCGAAACGCGACCCGGCCCCGACGGCTGCGCCCGGCAGATCGGCTTCCGCCTGATCTATTGCGTGGCGGCTGCGGGCGACGCGATGTTCGTGAGCGATAAGGATCTCCGCCGCATCGCCAAGATCCGCATGGACTACCGCGAGGAGAAACACGCGCCGATCGCTCCCGCCTGCGCGACACCGTAGTCGCGTTGGATGGGCACTACCGCACCGCGGCCGTCCTCCGGAGTGCGCGTAGGTGATTCCACAGGACGGAGCACCGGTGCCTCTTCTCTGTTGCCAATGCCGTCGCAACCCCTGACAGCTCGGCCAAAGGGGACAGGCACATTTTTCGGCCGTCACGCCTGTGCCGAGAACAGCGCAAGACGGGCCGAAAAATGAGCCAGTCCCCGGCCTGTGTTGACCTCCGCCGCCGTTCGTGCTGGATTCATGGCAATCCATTGGTTTGGGGAGATTGGATGTGCCGGGCCATTCTCGGGCGAGCCCGGCGTTCAATCTCCCTGTTTTCTTATATTACCCATCTTCGCGCCGCCCTTTTTCATCCCCACCCGGCCTTCGCGCTCCCCTTGGAAGCGGCGGCGGCACCGGGCATAATACAGGGTTTCGTGGCTCAAGCGAGCGAGGCTTGGGCGATACCGGCCCGGACCCCGAGGGGAGAAACCACATGTACAAGAATCTTAACGCATCGGCCCTTGGCGTATCCGGGCACGAGAGCGAAATCATCGAACTGGCTCTCACCTACGGTTTTCGGGCGATGGACATGGATATCCAGGAGGTCACTTCGCGAGTGAAGCACCACGGCTTGGCCTTCGCCCGCCGGTTGATCGACAGCGCCGGGGTGCGCATCGGCACGTTCCGTCTCCCTCTCGAGTGGGATATCAGCGACGAAGTCTTCAAGGCGGGGCTCGACAAGCTCGCCGGCTATGCCCAGATCGCGAGCGAGTTGGGCTGCACGCGGTGCATTACGACCATTGCTCCGGCCGGCGACCAGCGGCCCTATCACGAGAATTTCGAATTCCATCGCCATCGACTCTCCGACATCTGCAAGGTCTTGGAGCCCGCGGGAATCCGGCTGGGCATCGGATTCCGTGCCGAGGAAGGGCTGCGCAAGTCGCAGGCGTTCCAGTTCATCCACGATTTCGACGCCCTGTCGCTGCTGGTCAAGATGGTCAGCGCGCCGAACATCGGAGTGCTGTTGGACGTTTGGGAATTGCACGTGTCGGGCGGAACCGTCGAGAATGTCAAGAGTCTACCCCCGGCGCAGATCGTCGCCGTCCAGTTGGCCGACGTGCCGACCGACGGCACGCCCCTGTCGGAACTCACGCAGAAGTCGCGCAAATTGCCTCAATTCGACGAGGGCGGCATCGATCTGGTCGGCTACCTCGCCGCGCTCCAAGAGATCCAATACGATGGACCGGTGACGCTGGCCCCGGATCGCGGGAATTTCAACGGAATGCGCCGCGACCAGATCGTTCGGCAAGTCGGCGAGGTGTTCCAGCACTTGTGGCGAGAGGCCGGTCTGAAGCCCGAACCGAGGCGCTAATCGTCCCCGTCGCAACGCGTTGCCAGCCGACGGCCAGCCACAACCCCCTCGATCGAGGCATTTTCTCGCGGCGCGGCCCGCACCGGCGCGTCGATCGTCCGATGGCCTTCGACGGCCACGACCCTCTCGGACCATGCGGTGTCCAAGCGCTCGGGAACGTTCCCGCCGTCGTTCGAGCGACGCCGTTTCGAGGCCCAAGAGCGTCGCGACGCCCACGCGGGGTGAGCAATCCGGTCGACTCGGGAGGGCGGGACGTTTGACATGGCCCCGTGCGGTAGTAAGACTCAGCGTTGGGCGCGGCAACCGACTGGACGGTCGTAGCGGACCTCGCGCCCGCTCACTCCGAGCAGGCGAGACGCCTGCACCACAGCGACCGACTTGATCCGGTAGAAGTCACCCCGAAGAGGAGAATGCCATGTTTCCACTCGATCGGTCGGGCACCGGCCGCGCGGCCGTCGGCCCTGCCGCTTGCCGCCACCTTGCCGTCGTCGTGTTCGTGGTGCTGTGTCGACTGGCCTCGGCCGAGGTCTCCGAAGAGAAGCAATCGGTGCTCGACTGGCTCAGCCAGCCCGAGACGGTCGAGAAGTTCGGCAGGGTCAGCGACGCCGTGTGGTCGTATGCCGAACTGGGCCTCCAGGAGCACAAGTCGTCGGCCCTGCTCATCGCCACGCTGGAGGAAGCCGGGTTTACCGTCGAGAAAGGGTTGGCCGGCATGCCCACCTGTTTTGTCGCCCGTTACGGGTCGGGCAAGCCGGTGGTGGGCATCCTCGTCGAGTACGACGCCCTGCCGATGCTCTCGCAAAAGGGACGCACGCCCCAGGCCGAGCCCGTGGTCGCCGGCGCCCCGGGGCACGGTTGCGGCCACAACCTGATGGCGTCGGCCGCCACTGCCGCGGCCATCGCCGTCCAGCGCGCGATCGACGAGCACGAGATCGCCGGCACGATCAAGCTGTTCGGCTCCCCCGCCGAAGAGATCCTCGTCAGCCGGCCCTACATGGTGCGGGCGGGACTGTTCGACGACGTCGACGTGGTGATCAACAACCACACCAGTTCGGGGTTTTCAACGGCCTACGGGGTCGCCGGCAGCGCCATGTATTCGGTCATCTTCACCTTTCAGGGCAAGACCGCCCACAGCGGCAGCTCGCCCTGGAGCGGGCGCAGCGCGTTGGACGCGGTCGAGATCATGAACGTCGCCACGAACTACCTTCGCGAGCACCTGCACTTCTCGGCCCGCATGCACTACGTCATCCCCGACGGCGGCGAGGCGCCCAACGTCGTACCCGATCGGGCCCGCGTCTGGTACTTTCTGCGCAACTCCGACGCGAATCTCGAGGAGATGTACGAGCGGGTCGTCAACTGCGCCAAGGGAGCCGCGCTGGCCACGGGCACGGAGCTGGCCGAGGTGCGCGTCATGGCCGCCGCCCACCAGTCGCACCACAACAAGGCGCTGGCCGAGTTGATGATGGAGAACGTCGAGCTCATCGGCATGCCCGAGTGGTCCGAGGAGGACCACGAGTTCGCCCGGGCGCTGCAGAAAGAGCTGGGACGCAAAGAGCAGGGCATGCCGACGAAGGTCGGCACGCTGGGCAAGCCGGCGACCGTGTTCACCGGCGGCGCGTCGTCCGACCACGGCGACGTGACGCTCATCGCCCCCACGGCAACGCTGCGGTTCCCCGGCATCGCCCCCGGCGCCCAGGGACATCACTGGTCGACCGTGGCCTGCGGCTTCGGGTCGACCGCATGGAAGGGAAGCAACGCCGGCGCGAAGGCCATGGCGGCCACGGCGATCGACCTGCTCACCCGCCCCGACGCGCTCGAGTCGGTCCGCCGCGAGTTCGAAGAGTACTCGGAGAAGCACCCGTACAAGTCGTTCCTCCCGCCCGACGCCGAGCCCCCGCTCGATTTCTACGACGATTTGATGAACCAGTACCGTCCGGCCATGGAAGCCTTCTACCTCGACCCGAACGCCGAACGCCCCGACTGAACGGGGCCTTGCGCGCTTTCGCCCCTTCCCGACAGGGTTCGGGCGATCCGGCAACTGGCCGAGGATTTCCGGTTTTTCGCCTCGGGCGCTGCAAAGTGCGCTGCACGCGGTGCAGCCTGAAATGGACGCCGCGGGATTGTGCCACCATGGCGAAGCGGATTCACCCGCTTGCCGGTTGACGCTGAACCAACCCACGCCAGCATTGCTGGCCTTTTACAATAAGTTACAATAGACAACATCGTCAAACATGGTTGGCGCAGTGCCGAGCCCGGATGGTCGCGGCCGTGCCGGCGGCAGGCAATCCCTCGGTCCGCCTCCCAACGTGGGGCACGTTTGCAGCGTTCCCACAACCCGAAGGCACGTTGCAGACGTGCCCCACGGGATGCGCGCACGGCGCGCGGTAGCTGCCGTCCGAGACCCTCGCGGAGACTTGTTGGCATGTCGGTCGTTTCGCCCATCGAGCCCGAGGCATCCTGGGGTCTGCCCCCCCGGACCAAGCCTCGCCGGGAGGATCTCCCCGGCGACGCGAATCTCTGCGAGTACTGCACGGCCAAGTGCTGCCGGTATTTTGCGCTGCCCATCGACGAGCCCACCTCGTGGAGAGAGTTCGAGTACCTTCGCTGGTACCTGCTGCACGATCGGGCCGCGGTTTTCGTCGAGGACGATTGCTGGTACCTGCTGGTGCACACCAAGTGCAAGCACCTGCGCGACGACCAGCGCTGCGGCATCTACGAAACCCGGCCGCAAATCTGCCGCGATTACGGCACCGACAAGTGCGAGTACGAAGACGACTGGGTTTACGACCACTACTTCGAGACGGCCGAACAGATTGCCGAGTACGCCGAAGCCGTGCTGCCGCCCCGCAAGGGACACGGCATCCGCAGCCCCAAGCCTGACCCGTTGAAGGTGTTGGCCTGAATGAACGCGAGGTCCTCGGGGCAGGCCGAGGGACCCGTCGTGACCCGTCGGCGCATGCCGGATACGCATACCACCGTTTGCCCCCGTTGCCATCGTGAGTCCATCGAAACGCATCGTTCCCCGAACGCTCAAAGGGTTCCGCGACTATCTGCCGGCGGCCATGATTCCGCGCGAGCGGCTCGTCGACACGGCCCGGCGGGTCTACCGCTCGTACGGATTCAGCCCCATCGACACGCCGGCGCTGGAGTACCTCGAGATCCTCTCGGGCAAGGGCGGCGACGAGACCGACAAGCAGCTCTACCAGTTCGAGGACCACGGAGGCCGCCGGGTCGGATTGCGGTTCGATCTGACCGTCCCCTTCGCTCGCTTCGCCGCCCAGCACATCGCCGAGGTAGGCATTCCCTTCAAGCGGTACCACGTCGCCGCGGTCTGGCGGGGCGAGAACACGCAGCGGGGCCGTTACCGCGAGTTCATGCAGTGCGACTTCGACACGATTGGCACCCGCTCGGCGGCCGCCGACGTCGAGACCGCCCTGGTGATCCACGACCTCATGCGGGCCATCGGGTTCGAGGAGTTCACGATCCGCCTCAACAACCGCATGGTGCTTGCCGGCCTGCTCGAGCGCCTCGACCTGGCCGACCGGGCCACGCCGATCCTCCGCGCCCTCGACAAGCTGGCCAAGATCGGCCCCGACGGCGTGGCCGGCGAGATGCAAGCCACGGCCGAAACGAGCGACGAGCAAGCCCGCGAGGTGCTCCGCCTGGCTTCGCTTCGCGGCACGAACGACGAGGTGCTCGGCCGGCTCGATCCGCTGGTCGCCGGCAGCGCGACGGGCGAGGCGGGCGCGACCATGCTGCGCGAGGTGCTGGCCGGAGTGAAGGCGGCCGGCGTAAGCGAAGCCCGCGTCGCCCTGGACGTCTCCATCGCCCGGGGCCTCGACTACTACACGGGCACGATCTACGAGACCTTTCTCGACGCTTTGCCCACGATCGGCAGCGTGTGTTCCGGGGGCCGCTACGACAACCTGGCCGGTCTCTACACGAGCCAGGAGCTGCCCGGCGTGGGCGCCTCGCTCGGCCTCGACCGCCTGTTGGCGGCCATGGAAGAGCTGGGCATGGTCGAGAAGGTCGCCACGCCCGCCCCGGTCTTCATTCCCTACTTTGACCCGAACCGCCTGCACGACTACTTGCGGCTCGCCTCGCAGCTTCGGGCCGCGGGGATCGGCGTCGAGGTGTATCCCGACCCGAAGAAGCTCGGGGCGCAGCTCAAGTACGCCGACCGGCGCGGCTTTCGCGTGGCCCTGATTGCCGGCGAGAGCGAGTTTGCCTCGAAGACTTGCCGGGTCAAGGATCTGCAAGAGGCCCAGCAGCGCGACGTGCCCCTCGAACCCGACGCCGCCAGCCTGATCGCCGCGTTGCGGGAGATTCTGGGGGAGTGAAGCGTTGCCGTACCCGTGGAGACGCCGACTTGCTCGCGGAGATCGTCCGGGGGCTTGGCGGCCGGCTCCCGCCATTCGCGATCGACCGCGGCAACACCGCCCCGCTCGGTGCGGCTCGACGGGCCGTTTCCGGCCCCGTGCTGTTGACCCCGCCGGGCGTCGGGTATAATGCCGCCGTACGTTACGGTCGAACGGCCTTTTGTGCCGTACCGGGTTGAACCCTCTCTGGAACCGTAAGGCCGGCAATGGGCCGGCTTGATATGGGCGCGAGTCTCCACACGAAGGGAGGAGCGATCATGGCCAAGAAAGCGCTCGAAAAGGTGAGGTTCGCCACGGCCGGGGACGTGATGCACAAGGACGTCGTGTACATCGACGGCAAGAAGACGGTAGCCGAAGCGGTCCGGCTGATGCGAGACAAGAAGGTCTCCAGCCTGATCGTGAACCGCCGCGGCGTGGAGGACGCATTCGGCATCGTCACGCGCAAGGACGTGGTCAGCAAGGTCGTCGATCCCGGCAAAGACCCTGCCAAGGTGCAGGTCTTCGAGATCATGTCGAAGCCGCTGATCACGGTCTCGCCCGGGCTGCAGTTGAAGTACTGCGCCCGGCTGTTCAACGCCTCGGGGATCCGGCGGGCCGTCGTGTTCGACGGCAAGGAGATCATCGGGATCTTGAGCAACACCGACATCTTCAACGCGATCGAGGTCTAGCCGCCGCCTTGCCGCCGGGGCGCGTCGCGAACGACCGCGCTGAAGCGCGAACTCGGACGGCCGCGCCCGAAGGGATGCCCGCATCGGCGCATGCCGGCTTGCGGTCGCGCCGGCCCTCGCCCTTCAGAAATCGACGCGCTCGCCCCCGGCCACGGTGACCAGGGCCCGAAGGATGTCGGGGCCGACCTCGATCGAGACAAACCGAACGCTCCCGTCGGCCAGCAGGATATTGAAGCCGCCGGGATGCACCTGGCCTAAACCCGAAAGCGGGTGTTCGGGATCGAACCGCCAATCGTCGGGCTGGGTCCACACCACGGCCCGATCGCCGGGCACCTCGAGCGCCATCATCGTGTTCGACAGCCCGTCGAGGACCGCGCGGAACCGGGTCCCTTCCGCTGCGTCGAACAGGGTCCCTTCGCCCACGGGAACCACGTAGCTCGTCTTGCCCGGCGCGGTGGCGCTCGCCGGGTTGCGGTACACCGCAGGCATGCGCGGGATGAGCTGCCGGTTGTGCTCGCTGTCCCACGGCTCGTCGAGCTTGAACTGCCGGTACAGATGCCCCTCGTCGAGATAGGGCAGCAGTTGCACGCGCCAGCTCAACAGCGGGCTCTTCTGCTCGTCGAACGCCGCGCGGGCCGGCAGACGCCCGTGGGCGTCGTGGTAGTTGTGCATGGCCAGGCCGATCTGCTTGAGGTTGTTCGATGACTGGGCCCTGCGGGCGGCGGCCCTTGCCGCCTGGACGGCCGGGAGCAGTAACGCGATCAGGATCCCGATCGTGGCGATCTGCATGTTCTGCTGTCCGCCGCCGGCCAGCTCGAGCCGATCGCCGTTGCGCACCGGTCGAATCGCCTCGAAGATCCGCTCGTTGACTCGCCTCATGTATTGCGCCATGGCCTGCTCGACCGGATCGTCGCCGGCGGCCTGCTCGGCCATCTCGGCCAGGAACATCTCCCGCGCCGTGGCAAGCAGTTGGCCGATCAGCGCTTCGAGCTCCTCGGCCGCGGCCTCGTCGCGGGCGTAGACGACCAGGGCCATCTCCTGGGCGTCGCTCAGCCTCGTACGCGCTTCCACCGCCGAGACCAGGTCGGGCAACTTGCGGACCCCGGCGAACTTCGGCGGCAAGGGAGCCAGCGCAAGCTGGGCCTTCGCCATGTCGCGAAGCGGATCGATCGACAACACGGCCGCGAAATCCTGAGAGGCATCGATCGCGCCGAGCAGCTTGCTTACGGGACCTTCCACCGGATCGGCCCGGTTGGCCAGCATCTTGCGCAGAAGCGGATCGTGCGCCACGATGAGCGTGTGGGCGTCGGGCATGTAAATGCTCAGGTCCATGGGACCGCTGCCCCGGCGATAAGGCTTGCCGTCGAGCTGCGCCTCGACGGTCCGCTCGGCCAGCGGCGCAAGCAGCCCCTCCGGCTTGTACGGCCTTGCCAGGTGCGCGACAACGCCGATGCCCGGCCCCAATCCGGGAGGCTCGGCCACCAAGACGATCTGGTCGACGTCGAGCGGATCGATGCCCAGTTCCTTCTTGCCGGCGGCCGACATAACCTCGATCGGCAACAACTCCATGCCCGGGGCCGTCAGCACGCGCCGAGGATAGGCCACCGCCGCAAGCGCCGCCCCGGGCGTCACGTACCCCACGGCGCCGGCGCCCTGAGGCCCGGCCGGAGCGGCCCCGTTGGCCTGGGCCACAAACACGACCGAGGGCGACGCAACCAGCGCGCCCGCGAGCACCCAGGTAACCACAACTCGATGAACCACCGTCATGACTTGCCTCCTCATGCACCGCGGGAAACGCAACAGGGGAAAAGAGCCCACTCCCTACGGGGAATCGTAGCCGGTTGGCCCCGATCGGGGCAAGGGGCACCCGAATCGACGGGTGCGGGGGTTTTCTTTACGGTTGGTCACCAGAGACTATAATTGCTATAAGTGCCGTGCGTTTCTTGCATTACGCTGTTCGATGCCGCCACGGGAAGGGCCCGCTGTGCCGGACCGCACTTCCATACCACTCGACGCCGCGGGCCCGGCCGAAGGACCGGTTCACGCGGGCAGCCCCGGCGGTGCTCAGGAGGAGGTTCGAACAGGGCCATTCGGCCCCGAGGCGACCGACGGCGACCGCGGCGCTGACGAGCGATTTCCCCAGGCCCCCTCGCCCGACCCAGCGGGGGCAGGGCCACCGTTTCCTCCCATCGCAGCCCCTCCCAAGCCCGGGGAACCCGTGCCATCGGTGCCACCGGCGCTGGACGAGCCGGCTTCCGGCGACCGGCGCCGGTGGTGGACGATCCTGTTCGGCCGCGCGACGTCGAGCTGCCTGGTAAGTTGCGTTTTCCACACCTCGCTGCTCCTGATCCTGGCGCTGGCGATGCTGGCCCGGGAGCCCGGCGCACCCGGAACGAGCCTGATTGCGACGATCGGCGCGCGTGAAGCGTTGGAAGGTCCGGTCGATCCGTCGCATTTCGCGGCCGAGCGGTCGCCGTGGCAAGGCGCGTCGACCGACGTCGTGCTCGTTGCGCCCGACGAACTCCCCGACGTGGACCTCCCGCCCGAACCGTCGCTCGGGTCGTCGGGTGGTGGCGAGCCGGGGCTGCTGCCGCCCGAGGTCGTTCGCCGAGCCGCCTTACCCAGCGGCGGGGGACTCGAGGGGCGCCGCCCCTCGGCCCGGGCCCGCCTCGCCGACGAGGGCGGTGCAACGCGACAGAGCGAGGACGCGGTCGAGCGGGGGCTCCGCTGGCTGGCGGCCTTCCAACGGGAAGATGGGAGCTGGTGCTTCGACCACAACAAGGGGCGCACCAGCGGGTTTGCCGCCAATCCCGGCACCGAGCCCTCGACCACGGCAGCGACGGGCATCGCCCTGGCGGCCTTTCTCGGGGCGGGATACACGCATGTCGAAGGCCCCTATCAAGAGACGGTCCGCCGCGGCCTCTATTATCTGCGGAACAAGGCCCTGACCGACCCGCACGGCATCGATCTGCGCGAAGGCACCATGTACGCCCAGGGATTGTGCGCGATCACCCTTTGCGAGGCTTATGCCATGACGGGCGATCCGGGGTTGAAGGCGATCGCCCAGGGCACCCTCGACTTCATCGACTACGCCCAGGACAAGGCCGGCGGCGGCTGGCGCTACGTGCCCGGCCAGCCCGGCGACACCACGGTCACCGGGTGGAAGTTGATGGCGATCAAGAGCGGCCAGTTGGCCCGGCTCGAAACGCCCTCGCCGAGCGTCGCGATGGTGGCGAGCTTTCTCGACAGCGTGGCCGGCGACGACGGGGCCCTTTACGGATACCGCGTGGCCGAGCCCCAGCCGCGCCGCGCGACCACGGCGATTGGGCTGTTGTGCCGGATGTACACCGGCTGGGACCGCACCCGGCCGGGGCTTCAGAAAGGGGTCGCGTACCTCGACAAGTGGGGCCCCTCCGACGACGACATGTACTACAACTACTACGCCACCCAGGTCTTGCGCCACTGGGGCGGCAAGCCCTGGCAGCGATGGAACCCCAAGATGCGCGACCACCTGGTTCGCACGCAGGCGTCCGAAGGGTTCGAGTCGGGAAGCTGGTACTTCACCGGCGGGCGCGGCGATGTGGGCGGACGCCTGTACAACACGGCCATGGCGGTCATGATCCTCGAGGTCTACTACCGCTACATGCCACTCTATCAGCAGCGGGCTTTCGAGCCGTAGCCGGGTGGAACTACTCCCCCCGCGTCGCCGCGCTCCCCGCCCCGCGAATCCCGCAAGTCGACGGGCACCTCCCGGATGACTCAGCCGACCGACGTCGTCCGCTCCTGGAGCGCGGCGATACCCCCCATCAGAGGTCATTACGGCCCACCCATCCGTCGCCATCTTCATCTTCGCCGAACCCCCAGTTTTGCCCGAATCCCCCTGTTGACAGGTTTTCATCCGCTG
>Ga0334893_1002253_pt1 | contig 15027 bp, 12 predicted proteins | sample GraSluR3_MG_5_FD_207218 | JGI IMG/M metagenome (GOLD analysis project Ga0334893, IMG submission 207218) | Sludge microbial communities from methane-producing bioreactor in Wageningen University, Netherlands - Granular Sludge_09_05-R3 | ecosystem: Engineered > Bioreactor > Anaerobic >...
GATCTTCGCCGCGTGGCCGCGACGCGTCGCTTGGGCTTCGCCTCCCCGGCATCGCGCGCCTGGTCGCGGCCGAATCGGCGTCGAACGAGCCTCCACCCGAATCGGACTGGATCGTCTGCTCGGACGAGGCCAACGGCGCTGGGTCCTGAGACGACCTAAGCGCTTTGGCCGGTGCATCTTGCGACGCGGCCCGCCGGTCGTTCCGCAGGCCCACCCCGATTGTTCGGAACCCCGATCGTTCGAAACGGGTTGGTGGGCGGGTGCTGCGCCGGCCCCACCCTAGGGAATGCGTAGCGCAGGGGCAATCTTCCCGATCGGGGGATTGACAGTTTGGATTCTCGGCTTATCTTGGGATGCTATATCGTCCCTCCGAGGAAGTGGGAATGGAAGCCGGTCCGCCGTGGCGTGGCCGACTTCGTAGCAAGGCACGGTGCCAGCACGCGTTGCCGGCCCATTCGCGTGGCGCCAGCGTCGGGGCCGTGCCAATCCGGAGGCTCCTCAGGATGAGGTGTACGGAAGCGTGTACTGCAAAGCGCAGAGGGATATGCGTGCCGTCGACGGGCGCGCGAAGGGATAGCGGGCGACATCCCAAGAGGACGGAGTGTGCGCTTGTGAAGACCCTAGAAGGTCACCCCGGCGGCTTTTGAGCAGGCGGCTTTTCGTTCATTTTTCTCTCGGGCAAGTTGGATCTTCCGCAGACTGCATTGCCTTGCCCCGGTCTTGCACGATCCTGTCGAATGCGGGCTGTCGGTCTGCGCTTTCGCGGCGTTTGGCGGGCCGATCGGGTGAGGGCGGCATGCGCCGGCCTACGCGGCCGTATCCCAGCAGTTAGAGGCGCGATGTTTTGAAAGGCAAGACACCCAATCGCCGGCGTGCGCCGAAGGCGGCCCGGCAGGTTTCGAGGCCGGCGCCCGGCGGCGCGGGCGACGAACGTCGATCGGCCGCGGCTTCGCCGGACACGGCTTGGAAGCGGGTCGATCCGAAATGGATCGCGGCCGCGGCGGCGCTGGTCGTGGCCTCGGCATGGGCCTATTGGCCCACCCTCGTCAAGCTGGTCGCGGCCTGGGAGCGGGAGCCCGACTATTCGCACGGCTACCTGGTCGTGCCGGTCGCGCTTTACTTTCTGTGGGCCCGACGGGAGCGATTTCCGGGAAGGCCCTCGGGCTTGGCGTGGGCGGGGTTGCTTCTGATCGCGGCGAGCATCGCGATTCGCATGTTCGGCGCGCGGTACTACATCGATCCGATCGACGGGTGGTCGCTGGTGTTCTGGGTGGGCGGCGTGGTATGGTTTCTCGGGGGCCGGCGGATCTTCTGGTGGAGCCTGCCCTCGATCGCCTTTCTCTGGTTCATGATTCCCCTGCCCTGGCGCGTGGAGCGGTGGCTCAGTCTGCCCCTTCAGCGGATCGCGACGAAGATCAGCAGTTTCGGGCTCCAGCTTCTCGGTCAGCCCGCCCTGGCCGAGGGAAACACGATCCTGCTGGGCGACTATCAACTCGAGGTCGAAGAGGCCTGTTCGGGCCTGCGGATTTTTGTGGGGATCGTGGCCCTCGCGTTCGCCTACGTGGTGATCGTGCGGCGGCCGTTGTGGGAGAGGGTTCTGCTGCTGGCCAGCGTGCTTCCCATCGCGCTGGTGGCCAACGCGACGCGGATCGTCGCCACGGGGCTTCTTTACCAGTGGGTTTCGGGTGAGGCGGCGCACAAGTTCAGCCACGACGTATCGGGGTGGGTGATGATCCCGTTCGCCGCGGCGCTTTTCGGGCTGGTGTTGTGGTATCTCGACAAGCTCGTCCGCGAGGTCGAGCTGGTCGACGTGGGTGAAATCGCGCGGCGCGCGCCGGTGTAGCGCCCCACGCGCAAAACGGACAACATGAGAAGTGGCAGCTCCCGGGAGCAAGAGTCCTATGTCTGAAAAACCGCATTCCTCGTCCAACGGCAACTCGTCGCACGGGTCGGTGGGAGAGTTCCTGCCCATCCCGGGGAACGGCTACTACCGGATGGACGGCGCCGCCCCGAACGGTTCCGGCGGCGCGCCGGGCCAGGGGGTTTCGGTCGCCTTCGTGTTGAACGCGATCCGCCAGTGGTGGAAGGTGGCCACCCCCGCCGGACTCGCCGCCGCCGCGCTTGCGGGGTTCGCGGTCTGGTACACTTTCGTACCCAAGTATCGCGCCGAGGCGTGGCTGGAGATCAACAGCCGGGCGCCCTACGTGGCATTTCCGACGCGCGAAGACTGGCGCGGGTTCGTGAACACCCAGGTCCAGTTGATCAAGTCGCCCCTCGTGTTGACGCCGGTCGTCAGCGACCCGCAAATCGCCAAGTTTGAGGAAATCGCCGAAAAGCCGGACGCTTTGAAATGGGTCACCGAACAGCTTGACGTCAAGTCGATCGGGCAGTCGGAACTCTACACGGTGGCCTTTGTGGGCCCGAACCCCGGGAACTCGAAGGCGATCGTCGACCGGGTCGTCGCGAGCTACTTCAACGTGCGGGATCAGGACGACGCCGAGCGAACGAACCGAGTGCTCGGATTACTCAAGGAACTCGAAACATCGCGGAAGCGCCAGGTCGAGGGCTTGCAGAACCGGTATCGCGAACTGTACCAAACGGCGACGGGCAGCGACCCGTTCCTCGCCAGGCCCAACCGGGCGCAGGGGCAGGACCACGTGCTCTACGAAGTCGAGAGCAAGTGGGCCACGGCGGAGGTCGAGCGCGAGGTTCAAGCGGCCCGGCTCACGGCGTTTCAGGAATTCGCGGAAACCTCGGAGATCGAAGCGCCCTCGTGGAAAGTCGAGCAGGCGTTGAACGCGCATGAGGCGATCCAAACGAGGCAGGCCGCTCTCGACCGACAAAGCGCGGACCTCGCGAGATTGAAGGACAAACTGGCGAGGGGAGTGGACGATCCGATGTATCAGGAAAGGCAGGGAGCGATCGAGGAGGCGAAGGAGGCCCTGCAGACTCTGCGCGCCAAGTTGCGGGACGAGGTGAAGCAGCAGCTCGAGTCCGCGGAACGGCTCGCACGCGAACAGGAAGCCGACCGTATGCGGTTCCAGCTCGAGAGCTATCAGAGCATGGCCGAGGCGTATCGCCAGCAGTACGAGAAGAAAAAGCAGGAAGTTCTCGCCGGCGTCGAAGCGAACAGCGCCGACACCGTGGAACTGGAGTTCGCCCGCGAAGACTATTTGCGAGCGCAAAAGGTGTACGACCTGATTGCGCAGCGCGTTCGCGAGATCGAGACGGAACAGGACGCTCCGGCACGCGTCAAGTTGCGCCAGGCAGCGACCGTCCCCACCCGGCCCGTCGAGTCGGTTCCGACGAAGAAGATCGCGGCCGCCTCGTTCGTGTCGCTGCTCTTCCCGTTCGGGTTGGCCGTCTTGTGGGAATTCTTCGTCCGCCGCGTGAACAGCGCCCAGCAGGTGCAGGAGCATGCGCACCTGCCCGTAATCGGCGAGATCGCGCGCTTGCCGGTGCGGGGAGTCGGGGCCTGGGGCCGCTCGATTTCGGGGCGTTTCGGTCAAGACCTGCGGGTGTTTGAAGAGAGCGTCGACAGCCTGCGCACGAGCATCACGCTTTCGGAGTCGCTTCGGGACATGCGCGTGCTCGTCGTGACCAGCGCCGCGAACAACGAGGGCAAGACGAGCGTTTCGGTCCAGTTGGCCATGAGCATCGCCCGGGCGACCGGGGCGCAGACGCTTCTGATCGACGGCGACATGCGCTCGCCCGACGTCCACAACGTCCTGCAGACCTCGAACGAGGTCGGGCTGGCGGAGGTTCTGGCGGGCGAGGCGACCCTCGAAGAGGCCATCGACCGCAACTGGGGCAAGCGCGTCCACGTTCTTCCGGCGGGCAAGCTGGCGTGCAGCCCCCACACGCTGCTCGGCAACGGCGCTTTGAAGTCGCTTTTGGACGAGGTCCGCGCCGCGTACCGGTACGTCGTCATCGACACGCCGCCCGTATTGGCGGCGGGCGAAACGCTCGTGCTGGCCAAGGCGGCCGACGCGACGCTCATCTGCGCGATGCGCGACGTCAGCCGTCTCGACCAGGTCAACGTGACGCACGAACGGTTGCGGGCGGCCGGAGCCAACCCCGCCGGGCTCGTGCTCAACGGCGTGCCTTGCCGGCTTTACGCTTATCGTTACGGCACCTACTCCTACGCCCGCGACTGAGACCGGGGCGCAACAACTCATGGGGCAACACGGTCGCGCAAGGCGAATGCCTGATTGGTGGTTCCACGGGGCCGTGGGCGCGCCCGCGACGGGCCCGTCGCCCCGGCCGCTCGCCTCTTCGCGGAGTACGTCGCCTTGAAACACGCCCACGTGCAAACCGAGCCGAGCCCGACGATCATGAAGAGCGATTCTCGCAGCGACGACGCGCGCGTGGGATCGACCCGCCGCGCCGACAAGAGGAAGTCGAGACGGGTGCTCAACTTGCCCCTGTTGATCGGCACCCTGGCCGTCGCGGCGGTGCTCGGCCCCGGCGCGTATTTCTGGCATCAGCGTCAGGTCGGCCGGACCGCCGTGGCCTTTCTCGACCAGGCGGCCCGTTTCGAGGAGGAAGGAAACTGGCACGAGGCGGCAACCTATCTGCTGCGCTATCAGCGGCTTCGCCCGGACGACGCCGAGGCGAAAATCCGGCTGGCCGAGACCTACGACAAGTCGGCCAAGGACAGGTGGCAGAAGAGCGTCGCCATCGACCGTTACTACGTCGCGGTCGGCGTGGCGGGCGACGCGAAGCGAACCGCGCTGCGCCTTCGCCTGGCGGAACTCCTTCTCGAAATACAGCGGTTCTCGCAGGCCCAGAAGGAGGCCGAAGAGATCGATGACCATGCCAAGGTCAAACGGCCGCCCAAAGACGCCGCCGAAACCGCGGCGGCGGGCTTCAGGGCGCTGGCCCTGTACGGCCAGTTTCGTCTCGGGGCCGCCCCGAGAGATAACTCGGGAAGCCGCATCTCGGTCGTCGAGGCGTTCGACCGGGCGCTGCGGGCGATGCTGCCGGCGAACTCGGAGGACACTCGAATCGCGGTCGCCCCGAAGCGACTGGTGCCGGTTGCCGACACCTTCGCGCGGATTTGCCGAGGCGAAGAGCAGCTCTGCCGCGAGGAGCCCGAGGCCCTGTTCGAGCTGTATTCGCGGTATTTCCCGAAGAAGGGCGAGCCGGAGAACGAATCGCCGGAAGGGCAGGAATTCGTCGCCCTGACGACCGAACAACGGCACGATCTGGCCGACGCGATCATCGACCGGATGGTGGCCGCGAACCCCGACGACCCCCGAACGTTGCTCGCCCGGTACCGATACCGCGCCTTCTACGAGCTTTCGGGCGCCGACGACGACCTGGCGCTGGCGCTGGCGCAAGCGAAACGGGCCGTCGAGCAGGCCGAGGAATTGAAGCCCTACCTGAAGGGCGCCAATCTCGTCGCGGCCGTTGCCAAAGCGGCGGAGGCTCGCCCTCGATTCGGGGAGCCGCTTTCCGAGGCCCTTGGATCCTACATCGAAGCGCTCGTGACGGCCGGCGACCGGGCCCATCGCCAGGCGGCGGCCGAGCGCGGCCCGCGGGAAGAGTCCGACGACGCGAGGCAGAAGCTGCTCGAAACCGCGAAACGTCATTTTCACGACGCGACCGACCTCGCCCGACCGATGCGCGAAGCTGCGTCTGCCGCACGAACGAAGGGGGGCCGCGACGGCGACGGGTACAGCCAGGGCGAGCGACGCCGCGACGCCCTGGCCCACCTCGGTCTGGGTGCGAGCTACGCCGATCTGGGCCAGCCCGAAGAGGCTCTCCAAGCCTGGGAAGAAGGCGTCGAGATCTGTGGCGACCGGATCGAGCAGTCCGAGCTGGCGGCCGAGTTGCACCAGCGACTGGCGAGCCTGCGTCTTTCGCTCTTGCCCGCGACACGGCAGGAACGCGACCAGGAAGAGGTCAAGCCGCTGTTGAAAGCGTTGGAGGCGAACCTGGCTGCCCTGGAGGCGATCACGAAGAGGCTGTCGCCCGTTGCCGGACGGTCGCAGGTGTTGGGACTCGAGCGCACGCGCGACCTGTTGCGAGCCCGCTACTTCCTCGCCCAAGACGATCGGGCCCGGGCAATTTCACTGCTCAAGCGCGTGACCATCGGCCCGAGCGGTTCGGCGGCCGAGGCGGGCCAGTTGGCGACGGCCTGGGCCCTGCTGGGCAGCCAGTACGCTGCCCTCGGCCTGTGGGACCAGGCGGCGGCGGCCTTCGATCAGGCCACCAGCCTGCAGCCCAACCCCCAAACGCGGTTGGCCGCGGCGAACGCCTGGGCCAACGTCGGCCGGCTCGACACGGCCCTTCGGGCCTATCGGCAGGCCCTCGAGGCCGACGCCAACGCCGAAACCTGCCTGAGCTTTGCCGAGGCGCAGTTGCGCAGCCAGGCCGCGGAGCCCCGAGAAAACCGCAACTGGACCGAATTCCAACAGGCCCTCCAGCGCGCCAAGGCCCGCTGGAAGGAAGAGGGCCGGGACGACGGCTGGCGGATCGCCCTGGTCGAGACGGAGTACCAGCGGGTGCGCGCCATCGAGCGAGGCGTGGTCGAGCGCCAGCAAGAGGCCCGGGAAGTCCTGGCGGCGGCCGAGGCCGAGTATCCCGAGTCGCCGGAACTCGCCCAGCGCGCCGCGCTGTTCTACGAACGTCTCGGGTTTTCGGCCGAAGCCGACCGCGCCTTGCAGAAACACGAAAAGCTCGCCGGACAGACCGTAAGCCTTCACCTGCTTCGCGCACGCCTGCTGACTCTTCGGAATCAGTTCGACCAGGCCCGGAAGGTGCTGCACGACGTGTTGCACGCCAAGGACAAGCCGCTATCGGCGCAGGATCAGACGTCGTTGCGCGAGGGGCTGGTTCAAATTGCCGCGGCCGAGGGGGAGCGCGACGCCGTCCGAGCCGAATTGCAGCGAATGCACGAGTCCGACCCGAGCAACGTGAGCGTGGTCCGCCGCCTCGCGGAGCTCGCCATGGAAACGAACGACCTGGCCGCTCTCAAGAAGCACGCCGGGCAGCTCGAAGAATTGGAAGGACCCGACGGCTCGTTCTGGCGCTACTATCGCGCGATCGCGTTGGCATTGGAATCGACGCCCGGCGACCGCGACTTCCGCCGGGCGGTGGAACTGCACGCCCAGGTGCAGCGAGAGCGTCCCAGTTGGCCCAATGCCCGTTACCTTGGCGGCCTGATTCTCGAACGCCAGGGACGATACGAAGAGGCGTTGCAGGCCTACCGCGAGGCCATCCGGCTGGGTGACCGGAGCTTCCGGGTCTACCATCGGCTGCCGTCGCTGCTGTTTCGGCTGGGGCGTTTCGACGAGGCCCGCGAGCTGGCCGAGCAGACCAGCAACGTCGCGCCGCTCTCGCCGGTGCTGTCGGCCATGGGAATCGACTTGGCCGCGCGCGAGGGCGACCTGCAAGGGGCGATCGAACAGGCGCGGCGCGCCGTGGAGATTCGCGCCAGCGACCCCCTTGCCCACATCAACCTGGGCTGGGTGCTGCTCGCCGACGGCGAGACCGACGAGGCCGAGGCCGCCTTCGCCAAAGCGGTCGAGCTGCGCCCGGATGCGCGTTCGTACAACGCGCTGGTTTTCTTCTATCTGCGGACCCAACGCGTCGGCGACGCGGTCGACACCTTGAACAAGTTCGCCGAGAGCGGGGACTTGTCGCCCGTGCAAAAGACGCTCGTCAAGGCGCAGGGGCTCACCTGGCTGGCGGCATCGGCGGCGACCGAAGCCGAACGCGACGAGTATCTGACCCAAGCGCGCCGTGCCTACGAACCGTTGTTGGACGCCGATGGCAATCCGAGGGACGGCCTGACTGCTTCGGAAACCAGGGCACTGGCCGAGTTCCTGTCGCGTTACGATCCCGAGAAGGCCGAGAACGCCCTGAAGCGCCTGCTCGAGGTCTCGCCCGGCGATGGCGACGCGCGCCGCAGGCTGGCGACGATCCGGGCGCTGGAGGCCCTGCAGGCGACGGGGGCCGAACGCGAGCAGCGTTGGGAGCAGGTGCTGAGCCTGGCCGAGGCAGGGCGTCCGGCCGACGTCCGGCTGGCGGCGACGTTGCTCATGCGGCGCGGCGGTGCCGAGAGCCTCGAAACGGCCCAGCAGCTTGTTGAGAAGCTGATCGCCGGCGGCACGGCCGTGGCCGAAGACCACTATCTGCTCGCTCGCGTGCTGGTCGCCCGAGCCGACCTCTACCAGCGCGACGCCGAATCGTACCAATCGCTCTCGGCCGAAGCCAGGCAGGCGCAAGACGAAGAGGTCCAGCGCCTGAAGAGCGCGCACGACCAATACGAGAACCTCGTTCGCCAGGCGCGGCAAGCGTACGCCAGGCTGGTGGCCGGCTCGCGTCCCGACCGGAACCATCTGGGCGCTTTCGTCGATTTCCTGCTGCGGCACGGGATGCTCGACGAGGCCGAGAAGCCGCTGGCTCGCCTCGAACAGCGCTTGCCCGACAATCTCGGCGTCGTCACCGCCCGCGGTCGCCTGCTCAAGGCCCGGGCCGAAAAGGAGATCGCCGCCGGCGCCGAGCCGGCCGAGGCAAAGGCCGCGGAGGAGCGGCTTTCGAAGGAAATCGAGAAGCTCGTCGACGCCGTCGCCGCCCGGCTCGTCGAGAAAAGCGAGAAGGGTGGGCAGGCCGAAGCGGCGCTGGCCATGAGGATCGGGGCCGTCTACCGCGCGCTCGAACAGCACGCGGCGGCCGAACGCTGGTACCGGCGGGCCGTCGAGCTGGTTCCCGAGAACTACCAGGACCTGGCCCTGTCGCTCGGCCAACAAGGACGGATGCACGACGCGATCCAACTCTGTTTCGAGGCGGCCAAGGGCGACGCCTCGCCCAAGCCGGCGACCGTGCTGGCCTTCGTCCTGGCCTCGGGCGAGCCGACGGCCGACGATTTCGAGCTGGCCGAGCCCCTGCTGGCGAAAGCGCTGGCCGACCACGGCGGCAATCCCGACGCGCTGCGCGCCGTGGCCAACGTGCGCCTGGTTCAGGGAAAGCCCGACGAGACGATCGAGCTGTATCGCAAGATCGTCAAGCTCAGGCCGAGAGACGTGCTTGCCCTGAACAATCTGGCGTCGCTGCTTGCCGAGTCGGGCCAGCCCAAGAACATCCAAGAGGCCCTGAAGCACATCGACGAGGCGATCCGCATCGCGGGGCCCATCAACGACCTGCTCGACACGAAGGCGACGATCCTGATTTGCGCCGACCAGGCGCGCGACGCCATCCCCCTGCTCGAAACGGCGACGTCGAACCCGAACGCCGATCCGCGTTTTCACTTCCACCTGGCCGTGGCGCGCTATTTCGCCGACCGGCAAGATCCGGCATGGCAGCTTGCCCTCGACACGGCGCTCGAGCGCGATCTGACCGGCCAGATCCTCACCGACACCGATCGGCGCTGGCTCGCCGAGCTGCTCGAGAAACACCCGAAAAAATCGCCCGACGACACGAACGACCTCACGAGGGTATCGCCATGAAGCAATCCACGCCGATCCTGGGAGTCGTCGTCGTGGTCGTTCTCACCTTGGTTTCGGGGGCGATCCACGGCCGGATGAGCAACCGCTGGGGGCCTTCGCCCGACATGCTGGCGGCCGCGAAACGGCTCGAAAGCCTGCCGACGCAATTGGGCCCCTGGCACGTCGCGTCGGAAGGCGAAATGAGCGACTACGTCGTCAACATGCTCGAATGCACGGGCTACCTCGTTCGCGTGTACGAGCACCAGGAAACGTTCGAGCGCGTCACGATGACGTTGCTCGTGGGCCCCTCGGGCCCCATGTCGGTCCACACGCCCGACATCTGCCTGCCCAGCCGCGACTTCGCGCCGGCGGGAGGACGCGAACGCGTCGCGATCGCGGCGGGCGACGGACGCGCGTTCGAGGTCTGGCGCCAGGCCTTTCGGGCCAACGACCTCCAGGCGAGCCGGCAGCGCGTGTACTACGGGTGGGGCCCCGACGGGAGCTGGTCGGCGCCCAACGATCCGCGTTTCGAGTTCGCACGCGAGCCGTTCCTCTACAAGGTCCAGGTGAGCGCGGCCCTCGCGCCCGATTCGGAAGCCGCGACCGAAACGCCCGACGCGGGCGAGCGGTTCTTGCAGGCTTTCGCGCCGGTCGCCGCGAAGTGGCTTGCCCCGCCTTCGAGCGAGTAACCGATGATCGCGACCACCAACGGCGCCATCGTCAACGCCCTGACGGTCGACGTCGAAGACTACTACCAGGTGCAGTCGTTCGCCATCGACCCGCGCCGCTGGGACGACTACGAAAGCCGCGTCGTCGCCAACACCCATCGGGTGCTGCGCCTGTTCGATGAGCACCAGGTCCGCGCCACGTTTTTCATCCTCGGCTGGGTGGCCGAGCGGTTTCCGCGGCTCGTTCGCGACATCCACGCGTCGGGCCACGAGATCGGCTGCCACAGCCACCGGCACCGCTTGATCTACGAGATGACCCCCGACGAGTTCGCCGACGACCTGGCCCGGGCCACCTCGGCCGTCGGCACCGTGACGGGCGAGCCCGTCGTTGCCTTTCGCGCGCCGACCTTTTCGATCACCCAGAAATCGCTCTGGGCCCTCGACGTGCTCATCGAACAAGGATACCGCTACGATTCGAGCGTGTTTCCCGTGTACCACGACAACTACGGAATCCCCGGCGCCCCGCGATTTCCCTACCGCATCGCCAAGGGAGATGCGACCGGCGGCGGCGAAAAGGGGACAGGCGCCTTTTGTGCGGAGCACCCGCAGGGCCTTGCCGGCAAAAGGTGCCTGTCGCCTCTTCTTGCCCCGGGCCTCGTCGAATTCCCGCCGTCGGTTTACCGATTCCTGGGCTACAATCTGCCCGTGTCGGGCGGCGGGTATTTTCGCCTCTACCCGACCGGCCTGTCGACCTATTGCCTGCGCCGGATCAACCGCCGGCACGGCCAGCCGTTCATGTTCTACTTCCACCCCTGGGAGCTGGACCCCGACCAGCCCCGTTTGCCCGGCTCGCTCAAGTCGCGTTTCCGCCACTACCAGAACCTCGCCCGCACCGAAACGAAGCTCCGGCGCCTGCTTGCGACCTTCCCCTTCGGCCCGATGAGCCAATCGCTTGCGGCGAGCCGTGGCCGGCGCGATAATGAAGAAAGTGGAGCACCTGACGCAGTCGCGGCCAAGCCCGTTGCCTCGAGCAGGAACGAAAGGTGAACGTTCATGCCCCAGGTCACCGTAGAACTGACCCCCGAAAAGCTTCAGGAGCTTGTTTTCCAATTGCCGCCTCGCGACTTCCTGGCATTGGCCGGCAAGATCCAACAGCGCACCGAAACGATCCTCATGATGCGCCTGGCCGAGACCGGCTTCCGCGAGTGGGAGCATGAAGAAGAGGACATCTACGAAGCGGACCCCGATTCGTGAACAGCAGACCATGACGAAGCTGATCGTCGAGATCCCCGAAGACGTGACCGAGGCGTTGCGGCTCCCGCCCGGCGAGCAGGAGGGCGAACTGCGGAAGGAACTGGCCTTGGCGCTCTACCAGCGCGGCGCGCTGCCGTTGGGTAAGGCCCGCCGGCTGGCCGGCCTGGACCGCTGGGAATTCGACCGGCTTCTGGGACGGCGCAAGATCGTGCGCCACTACACCGAAGACGATCTCCGCGACGATCTCCGCTATGCCGAAGGCCGTCAGTAACGCTTCGCCCCTGATCCACCTTGCCGCGATTGGCCGGTTCCAGCTCTTGCGAGTTTTCTTCGACGAGATTTGCGTCCCTCCGGCGGTCTGGCGCGAGATTGTCGAGCAGGGGCGGGGCCGAGCCGGTGCTGCCGAGGTCCAAGAGGCGGCGGAGGAAGGCTGGATGCGAGTCGTCGCGTTGCACTCCCGTTTCCGCCACGACCAGAACCTCGCCCGCACCGAAACGAAGCTCCGCCGCCTGCTTTCGACCTTCCCCTTCGGCCCGATGAGCCAATCGCTTGCGGCGAGCGGAAAACCGGGCTCGTTTTCCGTCCCAGGCGTCGATCGCCGGCACGGGGGCGCGCCCGCCGAAAACTCGGCACGCCGCTTGCCCCCACCAAGGGGGTGTATCACTACCGCCTGCGCGATGCAACCCAGGGGATGGAGAAAGCCATGCACGAACTTAGGGGTCCATCGCCCCACGCGCGGCCACGTGATATGATGAAGAGGTGTGGAGGCCAATGGTCGCCACGCCGCACGTGATCCCCCAGACGGAGGAAACGCCCATGACCAAGATCGTGCTCGACAGCAGTGCCTTGGCGAAACTTGCCGGAATTCGCGAGTCGGCCGTCTTGTGCGACGAAGCGGGTCGAGCGATCGGCTATTTCCAGCCGTTGGCCCCACCCGTGGGAAAGGGCCGCGACGGCACCGACCCCCCGTTCTCGGAGCACCAGATCAGGCAATTCCGGCAACAGCGCTCCGGCCGACCGCTCGGCGATGTGCTTGCCGATTTGAAAGAACTGGCGTGAAGTACCGCGTGGCCTGGACCGCTAGCGCGCAGGAACACTTGGCGAGCATCTGGCTTGCATCGCGCGAGCGCTCACCCGTCACGTCCGCCGCTGCGCGGATCGACGACGACCTGCGCGAGGACCCCCACACGAAAGGGGAATCGCGCAGCGGCAGCGTCCGCATCTTGATCAACCGGCCGCTGGGAGTCCAATACGAAGTTATCGAGGAAGACCGGACCGTCTACGTCCTGTCGGTCTGGACCACCGAGCGAAGATCGCGCTGAACCTCAGCGGCACCTCGATAATGGCAAGGAGTGCCGCCGGTTTGGGGAGCGGGGCGTCTGAAGTTGCCCGAAAGCCCCGCGAAACTCCGAGAGAAGCCTCAGCGTCCCGTCGCGGACATTTCACTTCGGCGTTCCCATCCCCCGGTCCCCCACACGTTGACCCAAAACCACGCATCACCCGAACCGTGTTTCCCACGAGCAACACCGCGGGCGTGCCCGCCCCCGGCCCTCCCGAGCCGAAAACCGGGCGTTTTCGCGCCCCGAAACGTCGATCGCCGGCGCGGAGGGCGCGCCCGCCGAAAACTCGGCACGCCCTTTGCTCCCGCTTGGCGGCAGGTCGCGGCCTCCCGTGCGGCGCAACCCAGAGGGACGGAGTACGCAGTGAGCGAGCCGGGCAACGCATCGCCCAACGCGCGACCGCGTGGTAGGATAGGCGTAGATTCCGGCACGGGCTCGATCCAAAGGTTCCATGGAGGGCCGCCTCATTCGTGCCGCCGAAATACACACAACATGGGGGCGATGTTTTTCGCGCAGATGATCGACGATGGAAAGACTCATCACCGTTCACATTGAAAAGCTGCCGGAGGGCCTGTACCTGGCCACGTCCGACGAAGTCCAAGGATTGGTGGCCCAGGGACGCACGATTGCCGAGACCCTCGAGATTGCCCGCGACGTCGCGCGCAGGCTCCTCGAATTGCAGGCCGGCGAAGGCGCCCCTCCCACGGAAACCGCCCCCGGCCAGTCGTTCGATTGCGTGGTTCCCGTGGCCATTTGAGCGTCACTCACCCCGGGTATGCCGAGGCATGCGGCAGCGTGAGCCCGTTTGCCGTCTCGCAAGGACCTTGCAGCATGGGCCGCCTGGCCGGGCTTACTTATCGAGAACTCGCGCGCCGGCTGAAGGGCTGCGGCTTCTCGTTTCGCCGCCAGGCGGCTGGCAGCCACGAGATTTGGCACAATCCAACCACGGGCCGCTATACCACGATTCCCAATCATCCCGGCGACCTTCCCGAAGGGACCGTGCGAGCCATTCTGCGGCAGGCAGGCATCGCGGTCGACGAGTTCCTTCGACAATAGCAGCACCAAGACGCCGGAGATGGGAGATGGGAGATGGGAGATGGGGATTGAATCGTTTGAAGACCTCGAGACGTGGCGGCGGGCGCGCGAGGCCGTCAACGCGGTGTACTCGATGTGCCGGCAGCCGCCACTGGCGCGGGACTTCGGGCTTTGCGGCCAAATCCAGCGAGCCGCCGTCTCGGTCATGGCAAACGTTGCCGAAGGTTTTGAGCGAACTCATGTCGCCGAGAAGATCCAGTTCTACAACGTTGCGCGGGCGTCGACCGGCGAGACTCGCTGCCTGTCGTACGTCGTCGCAGACAACTACCCGAACGTGTCCGAACAGGCCCTCCCGTTGCGCGAACGTCTCCTCGGCGTCGGCCGCCTCATCACCGGCCTGATCCGCTCCACCCAACAACGCCTGAATCCCTGACCCCCACCTCCCATCTCCGATCTCCCAGCACCTAACACCTAACACCTCTCCCCATGCCCACCCCCGACAACAAGAAGATGGACGTCTACAGCGCCGTCCGCTGGAGCGCCGTCTCGAAATACGGCGCCCAGGGCGTCCACGTCGTCGTCTCCCTCGTCCTGGCACGGCTGCTGGCGCCCGAGTACTTCGGCCTGCTGGGCATGGCCACGGTCATCACGGGTTTCGTCAAGGTCTTCAAGAACCTGGGGTTCAACACCGCGATCGTCCAGCGCAAGACGACCGGCCCCGATCTGTTGAGCACGCTCTTCTGGGTCAACCTGGCGGTGTGCCTCGTCGTGGCGGGCGTGGTGGCGGGCATCGCGCCGCTGGCCGCCTCGATGTACCAGGACCCGCGCGTCGCGCCGATCGTGGCCGTGCTGGCGGTCAACTTCGTGATGGCCGGCTTCACGATGATTCCCACGGCCCTGCTCACCCGGCAGATGGCCTTCCACAAGCTGGCCGTCCGCGAGATCGCGGGCATCGCGGTCGACGGCAGCACGTCGATCGCCCTGGCCCTGTGCGGTTGGGGGGTGTGGGCCCTGGTCGCCGGCACCCTGGCCGGCCACGCCGCCCAGATGGTGCTGATCAACCTCGTGTGCCCCTTCCGCCCCCGCCTGGCCTTCGACAAGCAGGGATTGAAAGAGTGCCTCGGCTTCGGCCTGAACCTGACGGGTTTCAACATCTTCAACTACTTCGCACGCCACGCCGACAACCTGATCATCGGCATCTTCCTCGGCCCCGTGGCATTGGGCTACTACGCCCTGGCCTACAAGCTGATGCTCCTGCCTCGCGATTCGGTTACGAACGTCGTCACGCGCGTGCTC
>Ga0334893_1002254_pt1 | contig 15027 bp, 9 predicted proteins | sample GraSluR3_MG_5_FD_207218 | JGI IMG/M metagenome (GOLD analysis project Ga0334893, IMG submission 207218) | Sludge microbial communities from methane-producing bioreactor in Wageningen University, Netherlands - Granular Sludge_09_05-R3 | ecosystem: Engineered > Bioreactor > Anaerobic > Unclassified...
ACTTTTATTTGATGTGTCTACTATAATGGCATCTTTTGGAATCGTCAAAGGCGCAACAGCTCTTTTACTATCAAGACTGTCACGCTTAATAATTTCTGATTTAACTTCTTCCAAAGTAACTATGTAACCTTTTTTTTGTAATTCTTGATGTCTTCTTTTAGTTCTAATTTCTTTATTAGCAACAAGAAATATTTTTAAATCAGCATTTGGCAATATTACTGAGCCAATATCCCTACCTTCCATTACTACTGATTTTTGTTTGGCCATTAAACGTTGTAATTGTATCATATTTTTCCGAACAGAGGCATGTCTGGCTACAAAGGAAACATATTTGTCAATTTCAGGAGTATGTATTTTTTCTAAATCATTATTATTTTTCCCAAACATATATTCCATACTTTCCCGGAAAAGTTCTTTGCTTAAGAATTGACTAGCAATTTTCTTAGATAGAACGCCCATAATTTCTGAATCATAAATATTGACATTCTCTTTTAAGGCTTGATATGTTACATATCGATATAAATCACCAGTATTTATGTACCGATAACCAAGAGTTTGCGCAAGATGCTTTGCCACAGTACTTTTTCCGGCTCCGGCTGGTCCATCTATTGTTATAACCAATCTATCATCATTTTTGTATGACAAAAAAATCACCTTATTCCTAATACAGGTTTTTAATTTTTTTTATTTCATTAGAGGAAAGATGTCTATAATTAGCGGGTTTAAGATTCCCCAATGATATCGGGCCAATCTTTATTCTTTTTAATCTCAATACTTTAAGATTTAGGTATGAAAACATCCTACGTATCTGCCTTTTCTTTCCTTCTCGTATCGTAACTTCCATAATTGTAGAAGTTTTAAATTTTTTTAAAATAGTAGCCTTACATGGACTTGTAGTGAAATTAGTAGTTAATGGGATTCCTTTCCGCAAAATAGCTAATTCATCATTATTTATAAACCCCCTTATTTTCACTCTATATACTTTCTCAATTTTATTCTTAGGGTGAGTAAGTTGATAAATTAATTCTCCATCATTTGTTAAAAATACTAGCCCTTCAGATAGAAAATCGAGCCGCCCGGCATAATTTAGCCTTGTACCTATATCTTCAATCAAATTATATATTGTTGGTCTATTAAAAGGATCATGCTGAGTGCAAATGTAGCCACTAGGCTTATTAAGTATTATGTATACTTTATTTGGTATTTGCTTGACAGTTTTATTGTCAAATTCCACTAAATCTTCTAATGGGTCTATACAAATTCCTAATTTAGTTACAGTAGAGTTATTAACTTTTACCCTACCCTCCAGGATTAATTCCTCACATTTCCTTCTTGAATTAATCCCCTGTTTTGCTAAATATTTCTGTAATCTGACTTTTTTCATTGCTGAATCCTAACTGATCAATAGGCGGTAAATCCGAAATGTTTTTTAATCCAAAATGCAATAAGAATTTTTCTGTAACACGGTATAACAAAGGGTTTCCAGGAACTTTTTTTCTTCCACAAATTTTTATAAAATTGTTTTTTAAAAGATTCAACAAAAGGCTACTGCAATTTACTCCTCTAATCTTCTCGATTCCCATCCTGGTAATAGGTTGATTATAAGCAATAATAGCCAGGGTTTCTATTGATGCTTTGGATAACATATACTTCTTGTCATTGTTATACATTTTTTTAATCCATTCAGCATATTCTGGTTTTGTAGCAAAAGAGAAGCCCTTTGCTACCTCCTGAATAAAAAATGGGCGATCATTTAATTGATATTCGGATTGAAGGCTTTCTATCACTTTTTTTATTTCTTTTTTTTCTTTTCCAGTAATATTTTTTATTTCTTTAATTGATAGTGGCTTATTTGCAATAAATAACATTACTTCAACTATTCTTTTCCATTTGCCTTTAGCTGCTTCCTCTTTGTTGCTAATTTTTTATCATCCTTTCTATAGAAAATGATGTCTTCAAAATTTTGTGATTGACTATAGTATACTTTCCCCTGGCATATTAATTCCAGGAGAGCTAAAAAAGTAACAATTATTTCTATTCTCGAGTAGTTTCTAGAAATAATATTTTGAAAAGAAATCTTTCCACTACTTTTTTCAAATTGTCTTTCGATATCGTTTATTTTTTCTAAAATATTATATTCACGTTTTTTTAAATTTATTGTATTATCAGTGTCACTTTTCCTGGATAAAATAGATTCAATTGCTAAAATCAGGTCGGAAAAATCATTTCTCTGAAATTTTTCATCTTTTTCTATCTTAGGATCAAGACAAGTTAAGAATATTGCTTGCTGTTTTTTTTCTTTGTCTTCAAAAAGATCTATCAAAGAATGATATTTTTTATATTCCGCCCAATAGTCTTCTTCAGAAAAATTTGTTATTTCTTCAATCTCTTCCTCGGGTTGTTCGCGATTCATTGGTAGCATTATATTTGATTTCCATAAAATTAAATTAGAAATAGAAACAAGAAAATCTGCTGCGATGTCCAAATCAACAGAGTTTGGTCGTGAATCAACCATATGTTCAATATATTTTTCAATTATATCTAGTAAACAAATTTTGTTTGGGTCTATTTCATCATTTTTAACCTTGGAAAACAATTCTTGAACTGAATTTATGTAATGTTCGATTGTTTCATTAACTAAATAATCTTTTTTCATGCATAATCTATTTTCATTGCTTTTTTAACTTCGCCCAGGGTTTTTTTTGCAATTGTTCTTGCTTTTTTGCTGCCTTCTAACAATATATCCCATACCAATTGGGGGTTTTTTTCATAATAATTTCTTTTTTCTCTAAAAGATTGAAATTCATTTATCAATACATCTGCTAGCACTTTTTTACAAGCTACACAACCTAATCGGGCTTTTTTGCAATCATTTTTAATATTATCTACATTACCTTTATTGAATATTTCATGGTATTTAAAAACAACGCAAACCTCGGGATGTCCCGGGTCTGATAATTTTATTTTTTCAGGATCAGTTATCATCGACAGGACCTTATTTTTTATTTCTTCAGGTCTATCAGATAAAGTGATATCATTCTTCAAGCTTTTACTCATTTTTTTGCCATCTGTACCCGGAATTCTTGGGGTACGAGAAAGCTTCAGTTTGGGGATTGGAAAAACATTGCTGTTGTATAGATTGTTAAACCGTCTTCCTATTTCCCTGGATAATTCAACATGAGGGGATTGGTCTTCTCCTACTGGAACGGCATTTGATTTATAAATTAAGATATCAGATGCCATTAAAACCGGATAACCTAACAATCCATAACCCATATTTTCTTTTAAGTTTAAATCTCTGACTTGTTCTTTTAAAACCGGATTCCTTTCCAGCCATGCCAGAGGAGTAATCATTGATAACAAAAGATGAAGTTCTGCATGTTCTGGCACTTGAGATTGAATTAATAAAGTACTTTTTTCTGGGTCTATCCCAGCACTTAACCAATCAATAACCATTTCTATCATACTTTCTTTCATCAATGATGTATCATTATATCCGGTTGTAAGCGCATGCCAGTCTACTACTCCATAATAGCATTTATATTCATTTTGTAGCTTAATCCAATTAGTTAAGGCTCCATAATAATTTCCTATATGCAGTTTGCCAGTTGGTCGCATTCCACTGAAGATAACGCCTTTCATGTAGTATTTTGCCTCCTTTTTAATCATATGGTTTATTAAAATGCACAATTTTATTTTAAATCTAGATAAGTATGCGAAAGAAATAAAAAGCAATCGGGAATATTACCTTTCCTATAAATCCACTTAATATTAGGAATAATAAAATTACCATCCCATAAGTATTGTTTATTCTAGCGTACTGTTTTGCCCAGTATGATGGTAGAATACCCAGCATTATATGATGTCCATCCAGAGGTGGAATAGGTATTAAATTAAATAAAGCTAGAATAAAATTAATTAAAATCCCTGTTTGTAAAAATATTATCCATCCCCTAATAAATGTTATCACAATATTTGGCATATTTATAAGATTATTAAAAATAAAATTATTAAGAAATACGTTATTTATTTTATATAAAAAAACAAAAGCCAAAGCTATTAAAATATTTGATAAAGGCCCAGCTATTGATACCTTAATCATATCTTTTTTTGGGTTTTTTAGGTTTCCATAGTCTATTGGAACAGGCTTTGCCCAGCCTATTCGGAAAATAATCAACATTATCGTTCCTATAGGATCAAGATGAGCTATAGGGTTAAGGGTTAACCTGCCTGCTAATTTTGCAGTAGGATCTCCATAATAGTAAGCAACAATCCCATGTGCATATTCATGCACAGTTATGGCAATTAAAACTGCAGGCACTCTCCATATTATTTCAAATATATTGTTAGCCATTTACTTAAATAATTCCTTTTTCTAATAATTTTTTAATGAACAACAAGGCTTCCTTCCTATTTTTTAAGACACCGTTTAATTGTAGGTATAGAACTAATTTTAATATTTTAGCATAAATAGGGCTTGGCTTCATTCCTATTTTTGTCAAATCATGGCCAGAAATAAAAATAGGACAATTTTTATATAATTGGAAATACTTTTTGATTCGTTTTCTAATTAGTTTATTTTCTTTTTCTTCCAATAATATAATTAAAATCAATTCATTACTGACATTGGTGAGATAAAAAAATATATTGCTGGGCATCATATTTTTTTGATCTAATAAAATTGCAATCTTACTTTTTTTCTCAATAATTTCATTTAATTTTCTGATATGCTTATTAGTTAATTCTATTCTTTTTTTAATTTTTTTAATGTCTAATTTTGATAATATTAATAAATAATATATATATAGTATGCCTTTATTAATATTTTCATCTGGAAATAATTTATTCCACTCTATTATTGTTTTCTCTATCTGCAAAAATCTATCAATAAGGACTTGACTTAATGATAATCCGGGGATGATTCCTGAAAGAATTCCCAATTCATCCATTCGCTGGAGAACTTTTACCGGATTTTTTTCTTTCAAAAGTATTAAAAATTCTTCACTCAGCCTTTTTTTTCTTATTCTTGAAATGAGGCCTTCTTTAACTGCTTTTTCAAGGAATCTTTTTGTTGATTGTTCAATTGTAAAATTATATCTTTGTTCGAATCTGACAGCTCTTAAAATTCTTGCTGGATCTTCTGTAAAGCTTAAGCTATATAAAATTCTAATTTGTTTTAGCTCTAAGTCTCTCTTTCCACCAAAAAAATCCAATAAACGTGCAAATTTACCATGATTTAACTGTATTGCCATGGAATTTATGGTAAAGTCCCGACGATACAAATCTTTTTTTATAGAAGCAAATTCTACTTTCGGTTGTGCAGCGGGGAATTCATAAAATTCTCTTCTGGCAGAAGCAAAGTCAATTTTTAAGCCAGTGGGCAACACTATAATTGCTGTTTTATATTTATGATGACATCTTATCTTACCCTTTGTCTTTTGTTGAAAATAATGCGCAAATTTAATTGCATCTTCTTCAATTACAATATCTAAATCCAGGTTGGGTATACCTAAAAATAAATCTCTAACAATGCCACCGACCATAAAAACAGAATACCCCAACTCATCACCTGCTCTGCCTATTAGATATAAAATGTTGAGAACATCTTCTGGAAAATATTGATGGATTAAAGCCTTTATGTTCTCCCTCACTGCTTCATACTGACCAGACCTTTTTTCAAATAGAGAAAATGATTCTTTATTTAAATTTTTATCTCCGTAAAGACTTCTTATTAAATCAGTCCTGGTGATAATTCCTTCTAAATTACCGCTTTTATTTAAGACCAGGACTCTTCCAACATCATATTTAATCATTAATTCCTGGATTTCCAGCATTGGTGTATCTAAATTAACGCTAATTATATTTTCCGACATATAGACATTGGCTGTTTCCTTTTCATAATGGTGATGCTGAGCTTTATATATTTCCTGACGTGTGATAATACCTACCAATTTATTATTAGCCATAACCGGAAATCCGTTATGACCATAGCGTAACATTATTTTTGATGCTTCTTCAATTGTAGTGCTTACATCTAATGTTTTAACTGGACTTGTCATGATATTTTTCGCTAATGTTTCTGATTCTATTTGAGTATTTAAAATGTTTTTAATATTTTTTTCAATTTCTATTAAAGAATGTTTTCTAACTACAGCTGAAGCCGCTTGCGAATGTCCTCCTCCGCCGATGATATTCATAATTTCACCAACATCAACAGAATCTCGGTTGCTTCTACTGACTACATATATTTTGTTTTTCATTTTAACTAAGACAAAAATTATATCACAGTTAACTATCTCCATCAATTTATGAGTTACCAGTGCCAGGCCTTCGATATACCTTTCAACCTGACTTTTAGCGAAAACAACACTTATTCCTTTAAAAAATATTTCCTTGGAAGTTGATATTAATTTATTTAAGAGTTTTTTTTGTTGAGCGTTTAGCCCGATATTAGTAAATTTATTTACTGTCCTTAAATTTACTCCTATAGAAAATAGTTTACTCAATGCATCAATATCATCTTTAGTTGTAGTGGAAAATATTAAAGAACCTGTATCTTCATAAATTCCCAAGGCAAAAAGAGTTGATTCCAATGGGGTTATGGAAATATTCTGTTCAAAAATTTTATTTAACAGTATTGTAGTAGTTGCTCCAAGCTGCCTTATTGTACTAATATCTGCTTTAATGTCATTTTCCATCGGCGGGTGATGATCATAAATAATCAGTTTTACCATTTTATTATTTAATAGTGATTCAAATATACCGATTCTATCTTTTTGTCTTGTATCAACAATTATTAATTGAGATATATTCTTTATATCTATTTGTTTAAGTGAAGATATATTTAGTGCAGTGCCATATAAACCAAGGAATTTCCTGACATTTTCTTCTATAGCTCCAGGGAAAACCATATATGCATCAGGATATATCTTTTTTGCAGCAACCATTGAAGCAAGGCAATCAAAATCTGCACTAGTATGACCAATAATTACTTTCATAATAATATCCAATAAACATTTTAATCTATAAATAGTGAAGCAAATATCGCACCCGCATAGCGGGTGGCTTTAAGAACCCATGAAAGAGGTTTATCTTTTTTGCTCTTTTTCTTTCGATTTTTTATTTATACCTTTATCCATGAATATCTGAATATTCAAAACCGTATTAATATAACTTTGTAATACCATGTTTATCGATAACAGCTAATAATAAGTTTTCCTTTATTGGTTTTTTAGCAATAATGCAAAAGGCTTTTTTAACCATATCACTTGCTAAAAATAATTTTTTTTCATCATTGTAGTGCAAAGCAGCTAAGACCTCTCCAATGTTTACACTTTGTCCCTGTTTCTTTTTCAATACAATACCTGCAGATAAATCAATTTTTGAGTCTTTTTTCTCTCTACCGGCTCCTAAAATCCTGGAAGCCTCACCTATCATTCGTGCATCTACTGAATCAACAAAACCATTTTTTTTAGAATATATTTCACATTGATATTTTGCTTCTGGCAATAATTCCGGTTTATTAATTTGTTGAACATCGCCATTTTGGCTTTTTATAATCTGTTTAAACTTATTTAATGCCTTGCCGCTTTCAAGAACTTTTTCCAACTTATCAATTCCCTCTTTAATATTTTTTGCAGCATTACAGGCAATTAACATATAAGAGCCTAGAAAAAGGCATATTTCTTTCAAATCTTCAGGACCTTTGTTATTTAGTAATGAAATTACCTCTTTGATCTCCAAAGAATTTCCAACTGCAAAGCCAAGCGGTTGATTCATTGATGAAATAACAGCATAAGTATCTTTTTGATTTTTTTCCCCAATATTAACCATTGTTTTTGCCAATGAAATAGCACTAGAAATATCTTTAATAAAGGCACCTTGGCCAACTGTAATATTTAATACAAAAGCATCTGCACCACCTGCAATTTTTTTACTCATAATGCTACTGGCAATAAGGGGGATGCTGTCAATGGTACCGGTTACATCTCTTAAAGAATAAACAAGTTTATCCGCTGGTGCTAGATTAATATTAGCACTGATAATTGAAGCTTTTACTTTTCTAACGTTTTTAATAAAATTATCAATAGTTAATTCAGTCCGAAATCCAGTTATTGATTCCACTTTATCAATAGTTCCGCCAGTATGTCCCAGCCCTCTACCGGATATTTTCGGAACCGGAACTCCTAATGATGCTACCATTGGCAACAATGCTAAAGATGTTTTATCGCCAACGCCACCTGTGCTATGTTTGTCAACTTTTTTCCCTGATATAGAGCTTAAATCTAATATTTTGCCTGAGTGGGCCATTGCTATGGTTAAATCAAAAATTTCTCTGTCATTCATTCCATTAAACCAAATAGCCATAAGTAATGCAGACATTTGATAATCTGCTATTTTCCCGCTCAAGTAATTATCAATAACAAATCTAATCTCTTTAGTAGATAATTCATTATTAAACTTTTTTTTCTCAATAATTTCAATAATATTCAAAAGTTAAATAACAGGGCATATTTTTTATATACCCTGACACCTTTCAGAATATTTTTAGATACGCTTTTCTCTATAAGAACAATGGAATAAACACCAGTGAAACAATGGACATGACTTTAATCAAAATATTCATAGATGGCCCAGAAGTATCTTTAAACGGATCACCAACAGTATCACCAATAACTCCGGCTTGATGTGCTGGCGAATTTTTGCCACCATAATTCCCTTTTTCAATATATTTTTTTGCATTATCCCAGGCACCCCCGGAATTTGCCATCATAATAGCAAGGAAGACCCCTACTACAACTGAACCCAGCAAAAGGCCACCCAAGGCTTCGGCACCAAGAAATATGCCAACCAGAATTGGTACAACAATAGCAATTAATCCTGGTATAATCATTTCTTTTAATGCACCTTTAGTGCTAATATCTACACATTTTTCTGGTTCTGGCTTGGCATTACCCTCTTTTAACCCTGGTATTTCCTTAAACTGTCTCCTGACCTCTGCAATCATTAAGGATGCAGTTTTACCAACAGCCTCAATTGTCATAGATGCAAAGATAAACGGCAATATTCCTCCTATAAAAATACCAATCATTACCATAGGGTTTGTTATGCTTATAATAGATAATTCAACAGATTTAGTGTAAGCAGTAAATAATGCAAGCGCGGTTAAAGCAGCTGAACCAATAGCAAATCCTTTCCCAATAGCTGCGGTAGTGTTTCCTACAGCATCTAATGAGTCGGTAATTTCTCTTACTTCGTGTTTTAATCCTGCCATTTCTGCAATACCTCCTGCATTATCAGCAATTGGTCCATAAGAGTCGACTGACACGGTCATTCCAACAATAGATAACATTCCTACTGCTGCTACGGATATTCCATACAATCCTGCAAAAAAATGCGAAATATAGATTGATATGCAAATAATGATAATTGGAAATGCTGTACTTTTAAGTCCAACAGCAAATCCTTCTAGAATGGTAGTGGCTGCACCTGTTAAGGAAGACTTTGCTATCCTTTTTACTGGGGGATAATCATAAGAGGTATAGTATTCTGTAATTAATCCAATTGCTACTCCGGCAATTAAACCAGAAATAGTAGCAAAAAAGAGTGCCAGAGTTCCAAATAATGTATAGGATAGCACAAATGAGGCAATTATAACTAAAAAACCACTAATATATGTACCAGAGTTTAAGGCTTTGTGGATACTCTGATTGTCTTTAGGATTTACAAAAAAGGTTGCTATAATTACAGAAACAATTCCGCAAGAAGCAAGAATTAATGGATAAATAATATAATTTATAGAATTATGCAATAAACTTCCCAGTATCATACATGATAAAATAGAACCTACGTAGGATTCAAACAAATCGGCACCCATTCCAGCAACGTCTCCAACATTATCTCCAACATTGTCAGCTATTACTGCAGGATTTCGGGGATCATCCTCAGGGATTCCAGCTTCCACTTTTCCCACCAGATCCGCACCTACATCAGCTGCCTTGGTATAAATGCCGCCACCTACTCTGGCAAATAAGGCTATTGAACTTGCACCTAAAGCAAATCCATTTATTAGATTTGGATCTTCGTACAGATAGTATAAAGTACCTAAGCCAACTAAACCAAAGCCAGCTACTGACATACCCATTACTGCTCCACCTGAAAAAGCTATTTTTAGGGCTTTTGCTAATCCAGTTTCCTGTGCAGCGAATGTGGTTCTTGTATTTGTCTTGGTTGCAATTTTCATACCAATAAATCCTGCCAATGCTGAACTCAAAGCACCAAAGACAAAAGAGATACCAGTTACGCTACCTCTAACAAAAACAATAATAATTCCAATAATAATAACAAAAAATAGCAAAATAGAGTATTCTCTCTTTAAGAATGTCATTGCGCCTTTTTCAATCGAATTTGAAAGTTGTTGCATTAAATCGTTTCCGGGCTTTTCATTTAAAACCCGTTTTGCTAGTATCATCGCATACAACAAAGACACTAAACCGCTAATAATTATTAATAATTTCATTATTGCCATTTCATTACTCCTTTTATTTTATTAAACTATCTGCAATACCAATGATTTTTTTTTAAAAGATAAAGATTATAAAAAATATGTATCAACAATAATTCTATTTTATTATATTATAAATTACAAGGTGGCTTCCTGTATTTATCTTCAAAAGGAAACCACCTTTATTAAATGCTAACTATAATATTTTAATAAACATTATCTTTAAATTTATTCCTTTAATACTGCATGTGCGGCAGCCAGTCTTGCGATAGGTACTCTAAATGGAGAGCAGCTTACATAGTTCAATCCTGTTCTGTGGCAAAACTCAACAGATTTTGGCTCCCCTCCATGTTCTCCGCAAATACCAACTTCTAAATCAGGATTAGTTTTTCTGCCAAGCTCAACTCCGGTTTGGACTAGTTTACCAACACCATTTGCATCCAATACTTCGAAAGGATTTTCTTCTAATATACCTTCCTCTACATATTTGAGTAAAAATTTCCCTTCTGCATCATCTCTACTAATACCAAAAGTTGTTTGAGTCAAATCATTAGTTCCGAAAGAGAAAAATTCCGCATATTCAGCAATTTCATCAGCAGTTAAAGCTGCTCTGGGTAATTCTATCATGGTTCCTACTTTGTAATCTAATTTAACATTTTCATCGGCAATAATTTTTTCCGCAATTTCCTTTGTCTTATCATAAATAGGTTTCAATTCATTAATATGACTAACCAGGGGTATCATAATTTCTGGTTTTATGTTTACCCCCTGCTTCCTTAATTCTACGCTCGCTTCAATAATAGCCCTAACTTGCATCTCATAAATTTCTGGATACAGTAAACCCAGTCGACATCCCCTTAAGCCAAGCATAGGGTTCATTTCATGCAACATTCTTATTCTTTCAAGGATTGTCTCTTGCTTTTCTAATTCTTCTTTATTCTGTGGTTTTTCTAATCTTAATTTTGTAACATTTACTAATGTTTCTTCAAAGTTTGGTAAAAATTCATGCAATGGAGGATCCAATAATCTAATAATTACCGGAAAACCATGCATAGCCTTTAGTATGCCAATAAAATCACTTTTTTGCACAGGAAGTAATTTATCTAATTGTTCCTGTCTTGCTTTTTTGGTATCAGAAATGATCATAGCTTGTACGATAGGCAACCGTTCAGGTGCCATAAACATATGCTCTGTTCTACATAAACCAATGCCTTCTGCTCCTAAATCCCTAGCCTTTTGAGCATCCTCAGGGGTATCAGCATTTGCATAAACTCCTAGTTTTCTGATTTCATCAGCCCAGGAAAGCAATAATTTAAATTCTTCACTCATTTTTGGTTCAATCATTGGTACTTTGCCTTTAAATACATTGCCAGTACCTCCATCTATGGTGATATATTCATCTTTCTTGATTGTAATGCCATTTGTAGTAAAGACGCCTTTTGAGGAATTTATAGATATTTGACTACATCCTGCTACACAGGGCATACCCATTCCTCTAGCAACAACTGCAGCATGACTTGTCATTCCACCACGGCTGGTTAATGTACCTTTTGCTGCAACCATTCCATGTATATCGTCAGGAGTAGTTTCAGTTCTAACAAGAATTACAGCTTCACCGTCATTTCCCATTTGCTCTGCCTCATCTGCAGTAAATACTACTTTTCCTGCAGCAGCACCAGGGGAAGCCGGTAATCCTTTTGCTATTGCTTCTAACTCAGCTTCAGGGTCAATTCTTCTATGTAGTAATTGATTAAGCTGCATCGGTTCAATTCTTTTTACAGCTTCGTTCTTATCAATAATCTCTTCTTTTACCATGTCAACTGCGATTTTGAGTGCTGCTTGAGTGGTACGTTTACCAGTTCTGGTTTGCAGTATGAAGAGTTTTTTCTTTTCAATGGTAAATTCATAATCCTGGACATCTTTATAAATATTCTCAAGCTTTTTCACTGTGGATATCAACTCTTCATAAACTTCTGGCATGTCATTATTCAATTCATCTAAATGTTTTGGTGTTCTTATTCCAGCAACAACGTCTTCTCCCTGGGCATTTAACAGGTACTCACCATAATTCTCTTTTTCTCCTGTAGAAGGATTTCTGGTAAAGCCTACCCCGGTGCCTGAATCATAACCCATATTTCCAAATACCATTTCCTGGACATTTACAGCAGTACCCAGATCATCTGGAATTTTATTAATTTTTCTATATGTTCTAGCTCGTTTATTATCCCATGAGCTAAAGACCGCCTCTATTGCCATATTTAATTGTTGTTGAGGGTCATCAGGAAATTCTTTTCCGGTTTCTTTTGAAACTAAAGATTTATATTGTTTAACAACTTCTTTTAAACCATCTACATCTATATCAGCATCAATTTCAACTTTTTGTTTATTTTTAATTTCTTCCAATATTTCTTCAAAATGTTCACCACTAATGCCCATAACAACATTCCCAAACATTTGGATAAATCTTCTGTAACTGTCATAGGCAAATCTTTCATCGTTTGTTTTTTGAATTATTCCCTGTATAGTATTTTCGTTTAGCCCCAAGTTTAAAATGGTGTCCATCATCCCGGGCATAGAAAATACAGCTCCTGACCGAACAGACACCAAAAGGGGATTATCAGAATCTCCCAATGTTTTGCCGGTATTTTCTTCTAGTTTTTTAAGGTTTTCATTTACCTGCTCATTCAAACCCAAAGGAAACTTTTTGCCACCTTTGGTATATTCGATACAAGCTTCGGTTGTAATCGTAAAACCACGAGGGACTGGAAGGCCCATTCTAGTCATTTCAGCCAAATTAGCACCCTTACCCCCCAACAGTTTTTTCATATCCTTATTTCCTTCATTAAAAAAATACACATATTTTTTCATTGACTTCAATTCTCCTCTCTTTTATTAATTATAAAATGTTACATTAAAAATTGCTTCATGCTAAACAATAACTATATTTTTAAATTTAATTAATCAGTGTTTCCCTTGGACATAGCAATTTTTGATAAATCAGCTAAATTGTAATACATCTCTGTAATTTTTGCCAGTAATGCTAACCGGTTTTCTCTGATTTTTTCATCTTTTTCCATTACTAAAACATTATCAAAAAAAATATTTATGGGCTCAGTCATTTTTTCTAAAAAGTCAAAAACTTTATCGTATTGTTTATTTGAAATCATCTTTTTTATTTTATCATTAATTTCAATATAATGTTGGTAAAGATTTATTTCTTCTTTCTCCGTAAACATCTCTTGCCGAATAACATTGTTCTTGTTGTTTTTTGATAAATTGTATGTCCTTGTGGCAGCAGTAATTATTTTATTAAATTTGGGAAGATTGTAAATATCTTGAATAATATTTATTCTGAGCAAAGTATCATTAATAGTTTCCGGTTTTCTTTTTAAAACAGAATCTACAACATCGTATTTATACCCTTTTTCAATTAACATATATCGAAAACGTTGTAATATAAAATCTTTTATTTTATAAACCATCTCATTGCAATTAAGATTTTCCTTTAATTTACTATCTTTTATTAATATTTTAATATTAAAATCAATCATGTCGTATAACGGTATATCAATTCTGCCCTTAGAAGATAGAATAATGTTTATTATGCCCAAAGATTGTCTTCTCAAGGCATATGGATCCTGAGAACCATCCGGTGTGTTGTTATTAAGAAAACATGCCGTTATATTATCCAATTTATCAGAAATACTAAGTATTTGACCAGTAATTGTTTTTGGTAAATCATCCTCAGAAGTCCTTGGCAAATAGTGCTCAAAAATCCCCTCGGCAACCAGTTTATCTTCACCTTGCAAAAGCGCATATTCTTTTCCCATAATACCTTGTAATTCAGGAAATTCCTTAACCATCTCCGTAACTAAATCTGATTTACATAATTTAGCAGCTCTTTTAGTAATTTTTAATAAATTGTTATCTAATTTTATATTAACTCCAATATTTTCTGCTAAGGCGATAATTCTCTCTACTTTATTAAACATAGAACCAAGATTTTCTTGATATATAACATTGCTTAACTTTTTTATGTTATTATCAAGAGGTTTTATACTTTTACCTGCTACTTTTTGGTCTTCCAAGTAAAAAAACCGGGCATCTTCCAGCCTGGCTTTCAATACTCGCTCATTTCCTCGAATAATAACATCTTTATATTTTGCTTCATTGCCATTTATCACGACGAAAAAATATGGCAATAAACCATTGCTTTTTGAGTATGCTGGAAAGTATTTTTGATGCTTTATCATAACTGCCTTTAAAGCTTCGGGGGGCAATTCCAAGTAACTTTCATCGAATTTTCCTAATAAAACCCGGGGGAATTCTACTAAATTTTTAACCTCATTTAACAAAGATTGTTCTATATATTCTTTCCCTGATATTCTATTTATGTTAGCTTTAATTTGTTTTATTATAATTTCTTTTCTTTCTTCGGGATGTATAATTACAAAGCAGTCTTTCATTTTATTAAAATATTCATCCGCTGAATTTACCTTAATAGGCTTTGGAGCAATTAATCT
>Ga0334893_1002258_pt1 | contig 14997 bp, 12 predicted proteins | sample GraSluR3_MG_5_FD_207218 | JGI IMG/M metagenome (GOLD analysis project Ga0334893, IMG submission 207218) | Sludge microbial communities from methane-producing bioreactor in Wageningen University, Netherlands - Granular Sludge_09_05-R3 | ecosystem: Engineered > Bioreactor > Anaerobic >...
ATTTTGCTATATTTACTCTTATAGTAAAAGGAATAGAGGGATATATAATAGGTTGGTTGTTTATTAAATTTGGTGCAAGTAAGTTAGCTGGGATGTATAGCTCGTTAATCGGAGTAGCTTTTATGGTACTAGGCTATTTTATGGTTGAAACTGTAATGTATGCCAGCTATAAAGTTGCGCTTCAAAGTATTGCTTTTAACGGAGTTCAGGCTCTAGCTTCATTTATTATAGGATATCCAGTTTTTTCTTATATATCTAGAAATGTGAAACTCAAATTTAACGTATAGTTAGAATTAATACAGAATAATATATAGTATATTTTTTAAACCACATTATCTTTATAAAATGTGGTTTTATTTTTTAATAAAATAATTGACTGAATATAAAAAATACTTCATGATAGTATATATATATATAAAGAATGGATGAGTGGTTATGAGAAGGTATTCATTTGTTATATTTATCTGCATATTAATTACTGCAATATTCCTGATTTATTATCAAGAAGTCCAATTTAAAGAAGAAGAATCTGTTTTAATTCAAGCAGAATATAAAATAGATTCCATAGATAAAAAACCTAATTATACTATGTTTTATTCAAGTAATATAGCCATTATAGAGTATGATTATTCTTTATCCGAGGAAAGAAAAATAGAACCTGGGACTATTGTAAGTGTTCAAGGGAATCTTTTTAATTTGAATGCATATGAGCAGAGATCTTATGCAAATTATCTTAAGTCGAGAGATTATGATTACTTATTAAAATCTAGTGAAATAGTTTTAGTAAAGCAAGGTATAAATTTGAAAACGATAATATATAGAATTAGAGAAAATATTGGAAGAAGAGTAGATTTTATTTATAGGGCAGATAGCCCATTTGTTAAGGCTTTAGTTTATGGAGATAAATCAGAAATAGAAGAAAATGATACTGATATGTTTTCTAAAACTGGAATTTCTCATTTATTAGCTATTTCAGGTTTTCATATTGGATTACTAGCTTCTATAGTTTTGATTTTGCTTAAAAATTTTCCTAGTAGTATAAAATACTTTTTAGTTTTGATTTTTATTTTTGTATATGTTGTAATTACAGGGGCTAGACCATCGGCAATAAGAGCAGGTATTTTTTATTTGATTTATATAATAAGCATTTTTTATTGTAGAAGGTATGATATTATTAGCAGTGCATTTTTACTAAGTAGTCTACTTATAATTTTAAATCCATATATTTTGTATGATGCAGGTTTTACCTTATCTTTCATGGCAGTTATATCGATTGGAATGTTTTATAAGAGTATTAGTTCTTTGCTAAAAAAAATTAAATTTCTCCCAAGTTATTTATTAAGTTTGATGAGTCTTACAATAGCAGCCCAAATTTTAACACTACCACTTACATACTTTTATTTTCAGAGAATTTCATTTATATCTATACTATCTAATTTAGTGAGTGTGCCACTTGTTACCATGATTTATCCATTTATGTTATTTTCTTTAGTGATTTATAAAATACCTATTTTAGGAAGTATTATGATAAATATTGTTAAGTTATTGAAGTTTATTTTATATTATTTTAATCAAAAGATATCAGAGTTTTCTATGGCTTATATTGACTTTGATGCTTCTAATATTTATACTACAATAGTTGCCTATGTTCTAATCTTTATTTTTTACACTATATTTACTATCTATACCCTAAAGGAGAACAAAAATGAATTACAAGGATTTACTCAAAAATATTGATGATGAAAATAATAATGTTTACCTTATATATGGAGAAGAAGTATATCGCATAGATGATATATTGGATTATTTTAAAAATAAACTAGAAGCTTCGTTTAGGGATTTTAATTTAACAGTTATTGAAGATAAAGTTATAGATGTTGATAAAATTATAGAAAATTTTGAATCTCTTCCTCTTATGGATAAAAATAGAATAATAGTAATTAAAAATAGTGAGTTATTTAAAACAGGAACGAAAGGGCTATCAAAAGAAGACGAAAAGAAACTGATTGCTTATCTTGAAAATCCATCTAAAACAACAATTGCTTTATTTTGCCCACAAGAAATAGATAAAAGGTCTGCCCTATTTAAACAAATTAAGAAAAAACACTGTATCTTTGAAGCAAATAAATTAGAGATAAGTGAGTTAAGATTATGGTGCAAAACTATTTTAAAGAAGTCGAATGCAGTGATAGATGATAAAGAGTTAGAAAATTTTATAGAAAAAACTGGATATTATTACAAAGAATCTGAAAAAAACTTAAGGGATTTAGAAAATGAATTGGACAAGATTTCATCCTTATATCATAAGCAAGGAGAAATTACATCTAGAGACATAGATTTAATAATTCTTCAAAATTTTGAAAATAATATTTTTAAATTTATTGAAGATACATTTAGTGGAGAGTATAAAAAAGCATTAATAGAGTTTAATCATATGCTAGATTCAGGAGAATCAGCTCTTATGATTTTGACAATGCTAGGGAAACAGCTTTCGATGATAACTAAATATCATATATTAAAAAATAAAGGATACAATGAAGCTTTAATTGCTCAAAAATTATCAGTTCATCCTTATGCACTTAAAAAGGCTAGTATAAATTCTCGAAAACTAAAATACAAGGAAGCTTTGATTCTATTGAATCTATGCCTTGATACAGATTATAGAATTAAAAACGGTCAAATAAATGAAAAGATAGGTGTGGAACTTATACTTACCAAAATATGTCAAAGAATTAAAAGTGAAAATGCATATAGAGTTTACGCTTAAAAAATCAATAAAAAAAAGGAAGACCTCAGTCATCCTTTATGTAAACTATTAAAACCCCAAGGTATATGGGGTTTTTATTTATGGTAAGCAAATACCTTAGTAAGCTTTACTATTGTTAACGAACTAAAGCTGTCCTCTGAATTAGTTAGCTTTAGCAGCGTTTAATCTAGAAGCTAATTTTGATACTTTTCTAGCAGCAGCATTTTTATGAAGAGTTCCTTTAGCTGCGATTTGATGGATTTTCTTTTGAGCGTACTTGAAGTTTTCAGTAGCAGCTTCCATATTACCTTCAGCTAGAGCAGCCTCAAATCTTTTGATTGCTGTTTTTATTTGAGATTTTCTCATTCTGTTAATAAGAGTTTTCTTAGCAGTAACAGAAATTCTTTTCTTAGCAGACTTAATATTTGCCAATATATTCACCTCCTGTTTTTTTGGATTCTTCCAATTGGTCAACAAAAAAGATTGTACCAAATAAGCGAGCAAAAGTAAAGGACAAAAAGCTTTATAACGTAAAAAAATTATTAATTTAAGTAGTTTCAGAAAGCTTTATGAGATAAATGTTAAAAATCATTATAATTCCACTTCAATTATAAAGGCGTTTCTGATAAGATAAAGCATATCCTAAAAATTTATTTACTCATCTTTATATATTATATAACGAAAAGAGAGATTTGTAACATAAAATTAACATTTAAATAAGAAAATTATTTTTAAGGAGGAAGAGGTAGTTGGATAGACAAAGCCGCACAAGAAATTTTAGTATCATTGCTCATATAGACCATGGAAAATCAACACTAGCTGATAGATTGATTGAAGATACAGGATTAGTACAATCAAGAGATATGAAGGCGCAGCTTCTAGATAATATGGATTTGGAAAGAGAAAGAGGAATAACGATTAAACTGCAGTCGATTAGACTAGTTTACAAAGCAAAAGATGGAGAGGAATACTTTTTTAATTTAATTGATACTCCAGGTCACGTAGACTTTAACTACGAAGTATCTAGATCCCTTGCTGCCTGTGAAGGTGCTCTCCTTATAGTTGACGCAGCTCAGGGAGTTGAAGCCCAAACCCTAGCTAATGTCTACTTGGCACTTGACCAAGATTTGGAAATAGTACCTGTAATCAATAAGATAGACCTTCCTAGTGCTAGACCTGAGGAAATTAAGACGGAAATAGAGGATATTATAGGACTAGATGCATCTGAGGCTCCTCTTATTTCAGCAAAAGACGGGACTAATATAGATCAGGTTCTAGAGGCGATAGTACATAAGGTACCAGCACCAAAAGGCGATATTGATGCACCACTTAAGGCTCTTATATTCGACTCGTATTACGATTCATACAAAGGAGTAATTTCTTACGTAAGAGTATTTGAAGGCAAAGTGAAAAAAGGCGATAGAATAAAGATGATGAATACAAAAAAGGTGTTCGAGGTTACGGAAGTTGGAGTTGTTTCTCCTACTCATATTCCAGTAGAGGATTTAGTAGCTGGGGATGTAGGATATATAGCAGCTTCTGTTAAGGATATCAGAAGCTCTAGGGTTGGAGATACTATCACCTTGGCTGATAACCCAACAGAGCATCCTCTTCCAGGATATAAAAAAGCTACCCCTATGGTTTATTGTGGGATTTACCCTGCTGAAGGTGAAAAATATGAAAATGTAAGAGATGCATTAGAAAAGCTTCAAGTAAATGATGCAGCTCTAGAATTTGAAGCAGAAACCTCTGCAGCTTTAGGTTTTGGATTTAGATGTGGATTCCTTGGCCTTCTTCATATGGAAATAATTCAAGAAAGATTAGAAAGAGAATTTGACTTAAATATGATAACTACGGCTCCATCTGTATTATTTAGAGTAATAAAAGCTGATGGGGAAGTACTCATGATACAAAATCCTACTAATCTCCCGCCAGTGCAGGAGATTGACCATATAGAAGAGCCTATAGTAAAGGCGAATATAATTGTACCTACGGATTATGTGGGACCTGTAATGGAGCTTGCGCAGGAAAGAAGAGGCAATATGCTCAACATGGAGTATCTAGACACCAAAAGAGTTACACTTCACTATGAGATTCCATTAAACGAAGTTGTATATGACTTCTTCGATTCATTAAAATCAAGAACAAAGGGTTATGGCTCATTAGATTATGAATTTAGAGAGTATAAAGAAGCAAAACTAGTTAAGCTTGATATTCTAATCAACAGAGAGCAAGTGGATGCACTTTCATTTATAGTTCATGAAAGTACAGCCCAAACTAGAGGAAGAGTAATGTGTGAAAAGCTAAAGGACGAAATTCCAAAGCATCAGTTCCCAGTGCCTATACAAGCAGCAATAGGAACTAAGGTAGTAGCAAGAGAAACGATAAGTGCATATAGAAAAGACGTACTTGCGAAATGCTACGGTGGAGATATAAGCCGTAAGCGTAAACTACTTGAAAAACAAAAAGAGGGTAAGAAAAGAATGAGACAAATTGGGAATGTAGAAGTTCCTCAAAAGGCATTTATGTCAGTTCTTAAGCTAGATAAATAAATTCAATAATGTTTTATAAGTAAAGAGCGCTTCTGAAAATGGAGCGCTTTTTTTCGTCTAATAATTTAGTGTTTATGAATTCTAGATTCATAGTAAGGCATTGCTCTTTTTATAATATTGAAAAATAAAGACTATAGTGATATATTATTTACAGATGACAAGACAGCAGAAAAGTCACTAATATATTTTAAATATCAAATTTATAAAAGGAAGGCGAACCATGAAAGAAAACATACTTGAGCTAATAAAAAAACAGAAGCTTGAAGAGGATTGTGTAATTTTGGCCCATCATTATCAAATACCTGAAATCAAGCAGGTAGCTGATTACATAGGAGATTCATATTATTTGAGTGCTTTGGTAAGTAAGCTTAAAACACCTAAGATTTATTTCTGCGGAGTTAGATTTATGGCTGAAACAGCTAAAATATTATCGCCAGATAAAACAGTAATACTTGCTAATCCTGATGCTGGTTGTCCTATGGCTGATATGGTTTCACTTGATGACTTGATTGAGTTTAAGGAAAATAATCCAAACCATCTTATTGTTTCCTATGTAAATACAAGTGCTGATATAAAAGCTCAAAGCGATATTTGTGTTACATCTTCCGTAGCTCTTAATATAATGAACACTGTAAAGGATAAAGAAATTTTATTTTTGCCAGATAGAAATTTAGGGAGATATATCAAGGAGAAGACTAAAAATGAAAATGTTACTCTTTGGGAGGGCTTTTGTCCGATTCATGAAAGAGCAGAGCTAGAGGATATGAATGCTTTAAAATCTAAGCAGCCGGATGCTGTGGTGCTTATTCATCCAGAATGCAAATGGGAGCTGGTTGAGCAAGCAGATTTCGTAGGTTCTACAACTGAAATTATGGATTTTGTAAGTAAATCTGACAAATCAGAATTTATTATAGGCACGGAGCTAGGGGTGCTTGAGTCTTTACAAAAGCAGCATCCGGAAAAAGAATTTTTCTTGTTATACGATGAATTTGTATGTAAAAATATGAAAAAAACAACTGCTCAAGATTTACTTAATGCTATGCAAGGAAAAGGTGGAGAAGTAATAAAGCTAGATGAAGATGTTATGGTGAAAGCTTCTAAAAGTCTTTATGAAATGATTAAAAGGAGTTCGAAATGAAATACGATGTTTTGATTATTGGAGCTGGAATAGCAGGACTTTATACAGCTTTGTCTCTTCCTTCAAATCTAAAAGTGCTAGTCCTATCAAAAGATGAGATAAATAATTGTAACACTTATAGAGCACAAGGTGGGATAGCTTGCGTTTGGGATGAAGATGATGATTTTGAAATCCATATGGAAGATAGTCTTAAGGCTGGAAATCGAAAAAATAACAAAAAAATGCTAGAAATTATGGTTAGTGAAGGACCGAAAAATATCCAAAACTTGATTGATTATGGTGTGGATTTTGATAAAAATGAAAGAGGGTATGATCTGACCTTAGAAGGAGGACATACAAAAAGAAGGATACTGCACTATAAGGACACTACTGGAAAAAGAGTTATTGAAGTGCTAGCTCAAACTGCTTTTAAGAAAAATAATATAGAAATTTATGAAAGAACTATGGCTGTGGACATTACCAAATCCAGGAATGGCTTTTTAACTACTGCTTTAGATGAAAATGAGGAGCCTATGTACATAGAATCAGATTTTACTGTGATTGCCTCTGGAGGAATAGGAAGGCTCTATAAATATACTACGAATGCATCTATCGCTAGTGGAGATGGAATAACTCTAGCTAGTAAAGCCGGAGCAAAGCTAAAGCATATGGATTTGATTCAATTTCATCCTACAGGACTATATGAAAACAGCGGGGATAGATTCCTTATTTCTGAATCGGTTAGAGGAGAAGGGGGAATCTTAAGAAATAACAAAAGAGAACCCTTTATGCATTTATATCACGAAATGGCTGATTTAGCTCCTAGAGATGTAGTATCAAAATCAATGCTTAAGGAAATGAAAAATTCTAATTCAAACTATTTATATTTAGATGTAACAGCAAAACCTAAAGAGTACCTAAAAAATAGATTTCCACATATATATAAAAGCTGTAAAAACAGAAAGCTAAGCATGGAAAAGGATTTTATTCCAGTCAGTCCCTGCCAGCATTACTTTATGGGAGGGATTGAAGTAGATGAATTTGGAAGTACAACTGTAGAGAACCTATATGCAACTGGAGAGTGTGCTTGTACTGAAGTTCATGGCAATAATAGATTAGCAAGTAATTCGTTATTAGAAGCCTTAGTATTTTCAAAAAGAGTAGCTAAGTCTATTGGTGGCAAGCACAGTAGATTAGGAAATAAAGATAAAAAATCTAATACTAAAGTAGAAGCTAGAATTCATGATGACTATGATTTAAAAGGCTTAAGCTATACTGAAAAAAAACATTTAGAATTAAGTGAAATAGAAAGCTTAAAAAATAAAGTTAGAGAGATAATGCAAAATAGCTTTTTTGTAAATTTTAATATTGATTATGCAGAAAAAAATATTGAATTTATTAATGAGCTTAAGTCTGAATTAAATTTATATAAAAATAATAATAAAAATTTCTATGAGCTAGTATCATTAGCAGAAGTATCCAATATTATTTTAAAGGAGAAATTAAAAAATGCTAGAGTTTCAAATTGATAAACTGGTTAAAATGTGGCTAGAGGAAGATATTAATAATATTGACCTTGCTAGTAGTGTGATTTTTGATGAGGAGCATAAAAGTAAGGGCAAGTTTATAGCTAAGGAAGATGGAGTGATTTGTGGCTGGGATATAGTAAGAAGAGTTTTTGAGCTTCTTAAGTACGAAGGTGAGATGAAGGTTTTAAAATCAGATGGGGCAAGCGTTCTAAAGGGTGAATGCATAGCTGAGCTTTATGGCCGGACAAAATCTCTTTTGATGGGAGAAAGAGTTGCTCTTAATATCTTGTCTCATCTTAGTGGGATTTCAACTAAAACAAATAAGGCAGTAAGCGTGCTTTCTAGAGGGAATACAAAGCTTTTAGATACGAGAAAAACAACGCCAGGGCTTAGAATGCTGGAAAAATATGCTGTTAGGACTGGTGGTGGAGTAAACCACAGATACAATCTTTCGCAAGCTGTAATGATTAAGGATAATCATATAAAGGCATCTGGAAGCATAACAAATGCCTATGATAAAGTAAAATCTAAGTCAGGACCAATGACAGCTATAGAAATAGAGGTTAAAAATATTGAAGAGCTAAAAGAAGCTATTATGCTTAAGCCAAACTTAATACTACTTGATAATATGAATGATAATCAGCTTAGAGAGTGCGTAAACTTATGCAATGGTTTAGTGCCGCTTGAAGCTTCAGGAAATATGACCTTAGAGCGCCTAGACGAAATTAAAGACATAGGCCTTGATTATATATCGATGGGGGAGCTGACTCATTCAGTCAAAGCGCTTGATATATCGATGAAATTAATATAGAAAAATTATAAGTCCAGTTTAAGTTAAAATGTACAAATTAATTCTTACATTTTAGCTTAAACTGGACTTTTTTTAATTAAACTTTCTAATTTACTACTTTTTATGTAAAATAATAACACTAGATTCATAAGCTTCATTTTAAACTTAATTACTTTCTTCTTTTCAAATTTAGACTTTTTTGGTACAATTAAATGTAATATCTATATATTCTAAAAAAACGATATAAGAGGTGAACTATGAACAAAAATATTAAGATTTTGGTAATAGTCCTTGTAATAGGAGTCTTGGCAGCTATTTATTTCAATAAAAATTTATCTGATTCAAGTGAAAATACTCAAATGGATAATACTGACTTAAGTACTAATAAAACTGAGGAAAGCTATAAAACTACAACAAATGAATATCATGATTTGGCAATAGAAAATGGATATCCTACATTTTTAGAGTTTACAACTTCAACTTGCCCAGCTTGTAAGTATATGGAACCGACCATAGAAGAAGCTAAAATAAAATTTAAGGGGAAAGCCAACGTAGTTGTTGTAAATTTAGATCTTCAGGAAAATGCTCATTTGGCGATGGCGTATAATGTAAGAGTAGTTCCGACCTTAATATTTCTAGATTCAGATGCAGTCATAACATCAAGAGCTGAAGGAGTTACAACTTTATCTGATATAGAGAAAATGCTAAAAGAAGCGGGGATGGAGTAATGGACGTCGTACTTCAAATGTTTTCTGAATTTATGCTAGAGCATGTCTATATGGCTGTTCCGATAGCTTTTTTAGCGGGTGTCATATCAGCTTTTAGTCCGTGTGTACTCACAACAATTCCTTTGGTTATAGGCTATATGGGCAATAGTAAAATATCAGATAGAAAAAAAGGGCTATTATATTCTCTGGTATTTACTTTAGGCTTAAGCATAACCTTTATTGCATTAGGATTTCTGACAGCTTATGTAGGAATGATTTTTTCTGGATATGGGAAGCTTATATATCTAGTACTAGCTTTTATTATGATAGGAAGTAGTTTGAATATACTTGGGATTATAAATTTCAAAAAACAGGAAAATGCTTGTAGTATAGAAGAAAAGCCAGTGAAAAAAGGCTTATTTGGCATATTCACCTTAGGCCTATTTGGTGGATTTGCAGCTTCACCTTGTGCTACTCCTGTACTTGCAGCTATTCTTTCTTTTGTAGCAAGCAGAGGAAATCCAGTTCTAGGAGTTTTTATGCTGATGGCTTACAGTATAGGAAATAGCATACTTGTAATTGTTGCTGGAGTTTCGGTATCTACTTTAAATAGCCTTGTTACTCAGCCTAAATATATAAAGCTTGCGAACACATTAAAAAATGTTTTGGCTATTTTTATATTATTTGCTGGATTATATGTGTTTTACCTAGCAGTATAGTTAATTAAATATATGACTATAGAGAAATAGTAGTCAATAATTTCATTTTTTATACTATAAGATGTATTGTGTTAAACAAAAAAGGAAGTTGCTTTCATTTAGGACAAAAGCACTTCCTTTTTTGTTTAATATAAAAATTTTAGTTTAAGATAATAATGTTAAAAAAACATAATTACTAAGCTCAAAGCCTTTTAATGTAAGTCTTACTTTGGAAACATCATAAATTAAAAGACCTTCATTTAAGAGTTTATCTAATTTGGGCTTGTAACTTGCTAAAAAATCTATACTAAATCTCGAATTTATATCTTCAAAATTAATGCCTTCCTTCATTCTGAGTCTTAAAAATATCCATTCTTCAAAGGCCATAGTATCATTAATGATTTCTGTGCTTTCTATTGGCAAACTATTTTTTGATAATAAACCGATGTATTCCTCTATGCTACTGGTATTAGAATATCTGTTGTTATCGAAAAAAGAATGTGAAGAAACTCCAAAACCCAAATAAGGCTTAATTTTCCAGTAAGTTATATTGTGGCTACACTTTCTACCAGCAAGAGCAAAATTAGATATTTCATAATGCTCATAGCCAGCTGATGTAAGCATATTTACGGCTAACTCATACATGTCTATATCTTCATCCTCGGTTGGGAAGGTTATCTTGTTTTCTTTATGAAGCTTATATAGGGCAGTACCTTCTTCTAGTATAAGGGAGTAGCATGATATATGAGCTGGTTTTAAAGTCAATACTTTTTGAATAGAGTTTTCAAATGATTTAATAGTTTGATTTGCAATTGCATACATCAAATCTATATTAATATTATTAATGTCGTGAGCTTTGAGGATATCTATGGATTCTTCAAGATCTTTGAAGCTGTGAATTCGATTTAATACATTAAGCTCTATTTCATTTGCAGACTGAAGTCCAAGGCTTGCTCTATTGATGCCATAATGCTTCATGGTATCAGCTTTTTTTGAAGTAATAGTTTTAGGATTTGCTTCTACAGTATATTCTATATTATTTGAATTACAATTTAGTTGTAATATTTCATCTATATTTTTAATCAGATATTCAAATAAAACGTCACTTAAGCTAGTTGGTGTGCCACCCCCTATGAATATAGTGGAGATTTGATTGTTTTCAATTGTTGATTTATATAATAGTAGCTCTTTTAATAAAGCATTTATATATGGTTTGTGAAAAGCAGTTGAATTTGCAAAGGAAACAAAATCGCAATAAGAGCATTTGCTAAGACAAAATGGAATATGAAAATATAAACTTATTTTTTCTTTTTCTGGATAATTCATAATTGATTACTCCTCTTTGCTAAATCTTATTCTAACTTGATATATTATACTCTACAGTATCCAAATAAAAAATAAAATAAATATTAGAAAAATAAATATTAAGATGTTGACAAGTCAAAATAGAATAGTTATTATATATTTAGAGTTAGCACTCAAACATAATGAGTGCTAACAAATAAAACGATAAGTATTCAATATAGATGTATTTGTTTGATAAAACGAGGTGACAGTATGGCGTCAAACTTGGAGTTGAGCGATAGAAAGCTTAGAATATTACAGTTTATAATTCAAGAATATATAGAGACGGCTGAACCCGTAGGTTCTAGGACTATTTCAAAAAATAAAACGTTAGGCGTAAGTGCTGCTACTATAAGAAATGAAATGGCAGACCTTGAAGAAATGGGCTTATTATTACAACCTCATACTTCAGCTGGAAGAATTCCTTCCCATGATGCTTATAGACTTTATGTGGATAAGTTAATGGGAGTTATTGGACTTAATAAAAAGGAAAAAGATGATATTGAAGGAGCACTTGTTGGCAATATAGAGCAAATACAAGAATTGCTTCAAGATTCCTTAGCTTTATTAACTCAAATTACAAACTATACATCTTTAGCAATATCTCAGAAAGTTGAGAAATCAAAAAAAATTAAACAACTTAACTTGGTTCATATAGATTCTATGACAGCTGTCTTAATAATGGTTATGGAAGATGGAACAGTAAGAAATAGTAAATTTAAACTTAGCGTTTCTGTTTCAGAAGAAAAACTTGAGCTTATATCAAAGACCTTAAATGATAATATAAGGGGGAAAATTATAGAAGATTTTGATATGAATTTTATAAATTATATCAAACATCAAATCAAAGAATACAATAAAATTTTTGATGACATGTTTAATGTTATGAAATCCAATATGGATAAAAATCTTTCTTTTAATGTATTGTTAAACGGAGCTACAAATATTTTTAATTTTCCAGAGTTTAGTGATATAGGAAAAGCTAAGTCATTTTTAAATCTTCTAGAGCAAAAAAATGAAATTGCAAGCCTTATGGAAGAAAAAGGAATAAGAAAAGGTAATGTAAATATTATAATTGGTGATGATTCAATTGATGATGTACTTGGAAGTTGTTCTATTATCACCACAGAGTATGAATACAAAGGAAAAACAATCGGAAAGCTTGGAATAATTGGACCAAAGAGGATGGATTATGATAGAGCTTACTCTGTTATGAATTACATTACTAAGCGCCTTAATAAACTTATGAACAATACTTGATAAATATATAAAGTATAAGAAAGGAGGATTGGAATTGTTTAAGAATGATGAGACCTTAAATAAGGAGAAAGACACTACAGAAAATAAACAGAAAGACACAAATATAAATCAAAAGGAGCAAGGAATGACTCAAGATAATATAAGTGAGGTTGATGAACAAGAGGAAATCATAGAAAACGAAGAAGAAATAAATGAAATAGAGAAACTTCAACAAGAAATTGAAGATATGAAAGCATTAGCTCAAAGAACTCAAGCTGATTTTATGAATTACAAAAAAAGAGTTGAGAAAGAAAAAAATGAAATTGCAATTTTTGCAAATGAGAAGATAGTAACAGAAATGCTAACTGTTATAGATAACTTTGAGCGTGCTTTACAAAGTGAGAAAGAAAATGCAGATACATCTTTTTATAAAGGAGTTGAGCTGATATTAAAGCAGCTAATGGATACTCTTTGTAAGTTTGGTTTAGAAGAAATAGATGCTTTAAATCAAGATTTTAATCCTAATTTTCATCATGCTGTAATGCAGGAAGAGTCAGATGAACCTGATAAAGTTATTGATGTACTTCAAAAAGGATATATGTTAAAAGAAAGAGTTCTAAGACCATCTATGGTAAAAGTTAGCAAATAGCATTAGTTAAAAAAATTATAATGTATATTTCAATTTTATATTTATTTTATTATTGATTTCTAAGGAGGAAAATTTAATGGCAAAAACAATAGGTATAGATTTAGGAACAACAAATTCATGTGTATCAGTTATGGAAGGTGGAGAACCAGTAGTAATTCCTAATGCTGAAGGTATGCGTACAACTCCATCAGTAGTTGCTTTTTCAAAAGATGGTGAAAGAATAGTTGGAGAACCTGCAAGAAGACAATCTGTGACAAATCCAGATAGAACTATAGCTTCTATCAAAAGAGAAATGGGAAGAGACCACAAAGTTACAATAGATGGAAAAGATTATTCACCACAGGAGATTTCAGCTATTATATTACAAAAATTAAAATCAGATGCTGAAGCTTATCTTGGAGATACTGTAACAGAAGCTGTAATTACAGTTCCGGCATACTTTACTGATGCTCAGAGACAAGCTACTAAGGATGCTGGTAAAATAGCAGGACTAAATGTAAAAAGAATTATAAATGAGCCTACGGCTGCATCTTTAGCTTATGGTTTAGATAAAATTGATCATGAAGAAAAAATTCTAGTATTTGACCTTGGTGGAGGAACATTTGATGTATCTATCTTAGAAATCGGAGATGGAACATTTGAAGTTTTATCAACTAGCGGAAACAATCAGCTAGGAGGAGACGATTTTGATGAAGTGCTTGTAAACTATATAGCTGACGAGTTTAAAAAGACTGAAGGTGTTGACTTAAGACAAGATAAAATGAGCCTTCAAAGACTAAAAGATGCTGCAGAAAAAGCTAAAAAAGAGCTTTCATCTACTTTAAGCACTAATGTAAATCTTCCTTTTATCACTGCAACTGCAGAAGGACCTAAGCACCTTAATATGGATATTACTAGAGCTAAATTTGATGAACTTACATCATTTTTAGTAGAAAAAACAATGGAACCAACTAGAAAAGCTTTAGCGGATTCAGGCTTATCAGCATCAGATTTAAACAAAGTTATACTTGTAGGTGGTTCAACTAGAATCCCAGCTGTACAAGAAGCAATAAAAAAATTCACTGGAAAAGATCCTCATAAAGGAATTAATCCAGATGAGTGTGTGGCAGTAGGAGCAGCAATTCAAGCAGGAGTACTTGCTGGAGATGTAAAAGATGTACTGTTACTAGATGTTACACCTTTATCATTAGGAATTGAAACTTTAGGAGGGGTATTTACTAAAATAATAGAAAGAAATACTACTATTCCTACAAAAAAATCTCAAGTATTTTCTACAGCAGCAGACAATCAAACTGCAGTAGATATACACGTTCTTCAAGGAGAGCGTTCTATGGCAGGAGACAACACTACTTTAGGAAGATTCCAACTTATGGATATTCCAGCAGCTCCTAGAGGAATTCCTCAAATAGAAGTTACTTTTGATATAGATTCAAATGGTATAGTTCATGTAGGAGCAAAAGATTTAGGAACTGGTAAAGAACAAAAAATAACTATTACATCAAGTACTAATCTTTCAGAAGATGAGATAGATAAAAAAGTAAAAGAAGCAGAACTTCACGCAGAGGAAGATAAAAAGAAAAAAGAAAAAATGGAAGCGCTTAATCAAGCTGAATCAACAATTTATCA
>Ga0334893_1002264_pt1 | contig 14968 bp, 14 predicted proteins | sample GraSluR3_MG_5_FD_207218 | JGI IMG/M metagenome (GOLD analysis project Ga0334893, IMG submission 207218) | Sludge microbial communities from methane-producing bioreactor in Wageningen University, Netherlands - Granular Sludge_09_05-R3 | ecosystem: Engineered > Bioreactor > Anaerobic >...
GTGATGGATACAGACTCAAACACAGAAAATCCATTCTATAAAGACAAATGATCACACAGATAAAGAGTGAGAAAATAGTGGCCTAGTTCGTGGCGAAAAATGGCCTAGTTTACTTGACTGATTACACCTGTAATCTTGCGCATCGTAGGCTGTGCGATAGCTGGGAAAAACGCCATGGTAAGTCCTAATGCCATGCCCCCAAACAAGTAGAGTAAAATTCCTTCAAATCCTGCAACAACCAATACTATAGCTATCATTGCAGCCATATATAGTGTATGATGTCCAGTTAAAAATATATACTTCAGCTTTGTGAAACGTGCGATTATTATGTTTGCAATCATTCCTACAACCATAATGATTGCCGTTGCTGAACCATACGTACCTAGCGCTTCAGCAACTATCGCTTCATTGTTTGGTACAACCCCCTGCATATTAAAGGCTTCTCCAAATAGTGAACCGAATGGTACGATAGCCCCAACAATAACACCCGCGCCTGCACCTAGAATCAGAAAGCCTAGTACCCCTTTGATAGTGCCACGAACAACATCACTAACACCTTTCTTTTGTGCTAACAGACCTACAAGAATTATTACACCTACCAGTATTGCAGGGGTTCCTAAAAAATCCGTTATAAATTGAATAAGCATTTCCATAAATATCGTCTCCTTTAATTGTTTTTATCTAAACAGTACCTTACCCATTTAACCAAGCCTCAAGTTTTGCCTTTAGCTCATCCTTGTCTAAGATATTGTCAAGTGCTAACACTTCTCCAAAGCGTTTACAGCTATCTTCTAAATCTTTGCCACAAACGATTAAGTCTGCTACCCCAGGCCATGCACTACCTAGATCCATATGTTCTACCTCGATGTCGTTAACCCCCAAATCCTTTAAAGCTGTTTGAATATTCATTTCCACCATAAAGCTGCTTCCCAATCCTGAACCACATATAGCTGCTATCTTTTTCATAACTTTCTCCTCCTCATTTTGAATATCTTTTTATTAACTTCAGTACATCTTCTTTTGATTTACTTGCAAGCATCTCATCCATTGAGTTCATAAGAAGCTCGCTGAGTTGACCTAAAGCTTTCAAGTGAGACTCATCATCTGGTGCCGCCAACGTCACTATAAGCTTTGCATTCCGCTCTTTTTCATTAGAAAAGCTTACTGCTTCATCCAAAATCAAAATGCTCATCCCAAGTTCGATTACACCGTCTTCTGGTCTTGCATGGGATATTGCTACATTGGGTGCGATAACTATGTACGGCCCTAAGTCGTTAATGTTTTGTATTACTTTTTTTAAGTACCTATCTTCAATATAACCTCCCTCCAACAGCGGTCTAGCGCTTTCGTATATGGCTTCTTGGTAGTTATCGACCCGATCTTTAATAATTATTTTATCTTCAGTTATTAATTCGTTTAACATTGGTTGTACCTTCCTCTTAGAAATATTTAATGAATCAACTTGTTTATTTAATTCCTTATCCATTATCGCGACAATTTTTCTCGCTGTTTCTTCGTCAAATTCTTTTTCTATCTTTTTGTATATCGCCTGTTTCGTTGTCTCTATATTAAAACCCTTTTGATTCTTATGAAAAACCTTAAAGAGCCTATCTCTATCAAGCGACGTCAGTATAGGGGAAACTAAAAGCGTTTTATGAGCGTAATCTTTTATTTCTATCGGCACTGTGGTTATTATGTAATCAACATCATCTGCATAATCTTTAATTTCATCCAAGCTTACAGCATCTATTATTTCTATATTTTCTAGGAGATGCTCAATTTCTTTTCTTAGCAGTTTCGAAGTTGCTATACCGTTTAGACAAACCAGCAAGATTTTCGGAAATGAAATTTCCTTTTTTTCCCTTTTTAAGTGTCCTCCAAAGTGCATTGCCATATACGCTATGTCATCTTCATTAATTGGGTTTCCTACATTTTCTTCAAGTTCCCTGCAGATTATTTCACTTATCCTATAGATTGCCTGGTATTCTTCCTTTATATCTTCCTTTAACTCATTGTCATAAATTATGCCGTATTTATATCTGATCAATGCACTTTTCATATGAAAGTAAAGTCCTTCATACAAAGTCTTCTCTTCTTTTATGTCAATTAAAGTCAGATCCTTAAATCTTTTTATGATAAAGTTTACTATTTCATCGATGTGCTCATCATCGCTGCTCTCAAAGTCATGGTGTGCATTTACCCTGAGTCCCATCAGCTGAAGAGTTATATATCTTTGTTCTTCGATAGGAAATATGGATTTAAAGTAATAGTTCACCCCACGAAACTCAGAACTCTCTTCTAATGTTTTTATGTCGCTTTTGTTGAATATAATCTTCTCAAAATCGTGCTTTTTTATGGTAGCAAGCAACTTTGCTAAAATTTCTTTCGTTGCTGAGACATATGAAACTGAGTTTTTCTCCTCTACTTTATTCAATAGATCAAGTATTCTTTTAACTTCCTTATCATCATACACATCGAATCGATTAATTTTAAAAAGGTAGTTGTATGATGAATATGTATACAGAAGAACGCTTCGAATGCGTATTTGTGTGCCATTTATAAAGTAACCCAAACCCTGTTCGTACTCTAATGTCAAGTTGAATGTTGAAATCATCTTTCGCAGTTCTTTGACATCTGAAATTATCGTATTTCTGCTTACCATAAACAACTCTTCAAAATCGCTTATGCTCAAGGATTTTGATTTTGTAAGAATCAGCATTATCTCTATTGCGATTCTTTCTTTTTGGGTGTAGACATAAACCCCATCCAACGCATCTTGAATATCATTTTTGAAAAAATCTTTTGTTTCTTCCGGCAATATCACTCCTTCATCTCGGAGGTTTTCAATTACTGGCAAATTATTGGCAGTCAAATATTCATTGATTTTATTTAATGAATAGTAAATGCTTCTTCTCGAAACCCCAATGAGTTTTGATAAATCATCAACGCTCAGGGTTTGATAAGAATGTGATAGTAGGTTGAGTAAGTAGTAATCTTTGTAATCCAACAATTTGTTCACCTCTTGTCTTAGATTATAGCTTGTAAACGGTATCCTTGATAAGTCCAAATGGTTGCACGCTTTTTGAGACCTCCAATTGGACCCTATCTCAAGGTTTGTACGTTATTGAGATAGCTTATATATTTTTTTACCCTTATAACCATGAAAACCACAACGTAAAACTATCGTTTAAGATAACTTCACATCGTGGTTTAGTTGTTTAGCATTTTTTGTTTGTTGATTTTTTCTATATCTATTTAAAATTTCTTTTTATCTCAATAGTCGGCATTCCTACCAATTCAAATGTTGCTGATGCTAGTTGAATATCATTAGAGTTATTTTCAATCTCTTCTATAATTCTTTGAAACAAAATATCTTTGATTCCTACCCGCCTCTTGTAGTCGACCACAAATCTTAGTGTGAATTCCATCCAGTTATCATTGGCTATCATAGTCACCATAGGCTGTGTAGTTGCATCTTCTATTAGATATTTTTTTACCATAACATCCCAGTATGTCTTTGCTTCGTTAGAATAGCTTCCGACGATTTCTTGAGCTACATCATATAAAATCTTCCTTGTTAGCAAATAATCGCTGCCGTATTTAATAGGAATTTTTATTTGATCCCATAAAAAAGGAAAATCAGAAGAATAATTATAAACGGGTTCTTTAAATACGAAACTATTGCCTATCCTAACTATTCTTCCATTATACAGATCGCCATCTATCCAGCCGGATATCTCCATAATGGTCGTACGTAAAATTCCAACATCAATAACATCCCCCTTTATTCCTCCCAACAGGACTCTATCTCCAGTTTTATAGATATCACTGGCCAAGATAGTTACCCAACCGGCAATGCTCACAATAATCTCCTGGAGCGCAAATGCTATACCAGCGCCTGCGATCCCCAAGACTACAGTCACTCTTCCTAGGCTATCACTATAAACAATCATTATAAATATCAGAATTGAAAAGTAACCCAAAACGTTAACGGCTTTCATTGTTCTGTATGAATTATTTCGGTCTTTAATATATCTACCCACACGTACCTTGATAAGATTTTTTAGAACAATGATTGCTAAAGCTCCAATAACTGCAATTATAAGTTTTCTTATAATTGCCTCTTCTATAAAAAGTCCCAAATATTCTTCCATGACATAACCCCTTTAAAAATCAGAATATTTAACAAAATTATATCAAAGAATATTTACCCTTTTTAAGACATCCTCTATCAAATTTTTATTCCTTATTGAAATTATCGTCTCTTTTATATTCCAAAATATCTCCAGGCTGACAATCAAAGGCCTTGCTGATTGAATCAATCGTTGCGCCTCAAAGTGGGCAGCATTAACCGTTAATCCGGGTCAGTTTTAAGTATAAATCAACACCAAAAACAAACCGATCGATTTGATCGGCTTGGGCTTATTATCGCTTTCTATTTGTCCGTTTCTTCATCCGCTTCTTTCAAGTTCTCACTTGCTTCTTCAACTTTATCTTCAGCTTTTTCTTTCAGCTCTTTTGCTTTTTCCTTTGCTTCCTCGACTTTGTCAGCTGCTTTTTCTTTCAACTCATCAGCTTTGTCTTTGACTTCTTCCACCTTGTCGTCAATCTCGTCCTTAATTTCATCGCTTTTTTCCGATAAATCTTCAATTTTATCTTCGGATTTTTCTTTAATGCCCTTAAGCTTGTCCTTGGTCTTCTCCAAGGAATCCTCCGCCCGATCCTTTGCTTTTTCAAATTTATCTTCCGCCTTGTCTTTTACCTTATCAAGCTTATCCTCTGCCTTATCAACTATTTTCTCGCTTTTGTCTTTTGCTGAACCGAAAATTTTCTTTACGCTATCTTTTAAGCTCATTATAATACCTCCCTTAATAGAGTAATATCCTCACATTTTATTTATACCCAAAATTTTCAATTCTATCAGTAGGCAATTATCCCGTGATGTAATATCTCTTTTATTAGTCTCTATTTTGAATTAATGTGAAAATCATTTGAGATATACAAAGCAAAATAAGTTTATAATTAAACTAAGGTCTACCTATAACAAAAAATACATAATGAAAGCGTGGTTAAAGTTTCCACCGAGAGCGGTCTTGCCTATGAAGATAGCATAACTTCTTTCAAGAGAGGGCTACCCCACGGCTATTCAGAAATCGCATTGGAATATTTTATCCAGCATGGAATTAAGAACGATTTTTAGAATTTTAAAAACACCATAATACCAAACAAATTAAAATTTCTTTGGTATTATGGTGTTTGTCTTTCAAGCATTCATATCAAAATTTATTTTTTTAAAAGATTTTCATGAATATACTATTGTGTTTTTTACGACCTGCCCAGAAGCATGACTAAGAATTGCTTCTTCAACTTGGTCAATACTATACTCATTCTCAGAGATAAAGTCTTCTGCCTTGATTGCTCCCATTTTCAATAATTCAAAAGCAGCATTAACATGAATTGGCGTAGTGTGGAATACTCCTTTTATAGTTAATTGTTGATAGTGCAGTAAAGCTGTATCAATCGAAACGGCTTCTCCTTTCTTAGTTCCTCCAAATAACATCACTGTGCCACCAGACCGAGACATTCTTATTGTCATATCCCAAACCTCGGTTCTTCCAACAGCTTCTATGGCTATATCTACACCTCTTCTGTTTTCGGTCAAATCTAGAACCGCTTCTAATTGATCCTTGACCTCAGAAATATTTACCGTGTGATATGCCCCAAGTTTTTTGGCTATATTTAATCTCTCTTCAGACAAATCGCAAGCTATAACTCTAGCTCCTCTAAGATAACTTAATCTAATAAACATCAGTCCTATAGGTCCGCATCCGTTAACAACAATTGTGTCTCCAAGCTCAATGGGAACTTCTGCAATTCCATAAACAGCACATGCAAACGGTTCTGTCAATGCTGCTTGTTTATAACTCATTTCATCAGGAATATGAAACATGTTCTGCTGAACTATACGCTCTGGAATAAGTTGATATTCTGCATATCCTCCATTTGTAAATTGATTCTGAATCAAATCCTCACACATCGAATGTTGTCCTTTTTTGCAAAAGTAACACTCATTACATGGTGCTGAATTATGAGCAACCACCCTTTGGCCTACAGCAAACTTAGTTACTCCTTCACCTACTTCATGAACTATGCCCGCTGTTTCGTGACCAATAGTGTACGGCGGATCCATTCTATATCCATTTTTATATGTCTTTACATCAGTTCCACATGTCAGTGTAACCTTATTTCTAATAACAACTTCTCCTGATCCTGGCTTTGGAATTTCTACTTCTTCTATTCTTAAATCTCCCGGATTATACAAAACAACTCTCTTCATCAAAACACCACCTTTTAATTTTTATAAGCTTCTTTGCATGTTTTTGCTAAAGCATCTATTTGATAATACATTGTTACAGCCCCTGGATCTAATTCTCCCAACCCTTTATTGTTTTGATAACTTGCTCTTCCCTTTGATGCTTTCATATCTTTTGTGCTCTCCATCCCTCTTCGCGCACCTTCACTTAATGCATTAAAAGCATCTACCAAATTTGATTTAGAATTTAATTTCTTTTCAAATTCTATTATGCCTTGATGTAGCGAGTCCACCATAGTCTTATCTCCAACTTTAGTTTTCCCCCTTTTCATAATTGCTTCCAGCTGTGTTTTTAATATATTCAGTATGTCAATTTCATCTATATAATTATCATTAATATCTAGTTTAGAAGCTTCAATATATGCACTCCCATATAGAACTCCCGATGAACCTCCTACTTTGCTCATCAATATCATGCCTGTATTTTTCATCATTTCTGAAAATGTAATATCTCCCCATTGCTTGGCCTTTGACAACAACTCTGAAAAACCTTTATTTAAATTTATCCAATGGTCTCCATCACCAGTTTTTAAATCAAGCTGGGTTATATACTCTTTGTTTTGATTAATTATATTTGATGCTCTATAAAAATATTCAATATATTGACTAACTGTAAGTTTAAGTGACAATTACTACACCTCCTTAAATGCCAATGCTTTACACGGTTGATATAATAAGTTTTCTAACTCATCATCTAATCTTAAAAGCGAAATTGAACATCCCGACATTTCTATTGAAGTCATAAAATTACCTACATATATTTTTTCTACTCTAATTTCTAATTCATCTAAATATTCTTTTGCTTCTTTACAGACAATGTACATTTCCATCAATGGTGTTCCACCCATACCATTAACCATCATAGCTACTTTTCTGTTTTCATAATCTATGTCCGAAATTATTTTATCAATTAAAATTCGGACTAATTTTTTAGCTTCTTGTATTTTTATTTTTTCAACACCTGGCTCTCCATGGATACCCATTCCGATTTCAATTTCATTTTTAGATAAAACTGAAGCAGTATCACCAACTTCTGGAATGGTACAGCCCGTTAATCTAAGTCCCATTGTTCTAACATTGTCTATTGCCTTTTGAGCTACTCTTTTTACTTCTTTAATATTCGATCCTCTCTCAGCTTCAGCACCAGCTACTTTATGTACAAATACCGTCCCTGCTATTCCCCTTCTACCAGTGTTTTTATAGTCTTCGTCATCCTGGGTTGCTACATCATCTTTTACTATCACCATTTCTACATTTTTTCCTTCATCATTAGCTAAATCCATTGCTAATTCAAAATTCATAATATCTCCAGAATAATTTTTTACTATGAGCAAAACCCCTTTCCCACTATCAGCCTCTTCAATTCCACATATTATTCTATCTGGAGAAGGAGATGCAAATACATTACCTGCAACCGCTGCATCCAGCATTCCTTCTCCTACATATCCTGCATGGGCTGGTTCATGTCCACTTCCCCCACCAGAAACTAACCCTACTTTTTCTTTTTTATTTTTTCTAGCAATCACTTCATATTCTTGTATATATTTAATTTCAGAGTTTGAATAGGACAAGCCTAGCAACATTTCATGAACTACATTTTTAGGATTGTTTATCAGTTTTTTCATAATTTCACCTCCGAGAATAGTAGTTTGTATTTTATTTTCTGTTCTTAATTGTTGAATGAAACATCAAGTTTTGATATACTTTGGGGAGCGGTACCTCACTAGCATTTACCGATAATTTCATAGCTAAAAAAAATGCGCATGCAGCCAACATAAGATTTTTAAAATAAAAACTGCCCACTAGAAACATTATCGTTAACAAAACAAGTCCATACCAAATAAATATATTAACTTTTTTCACAGTTACATCCCCTTTCATTCACGCTTTAATTCCCAATTCATTCATCATGTAATCAAATTCTTCATCTTTTAAACATTGCTGCACTTTTTCTAAGCCAACCAAATTTGCCATCCTATAATAAGCTTTTGCTACTTCTTCAACATACATAGATTTTAAGTAGGCATCATAGATATTATTTCCAACTGTCAACAGGCCATGCTTTTCCATTAGAACGGCTTGTGTATCTTCTTGGTAAAGTGTATTTGCTATATTATCAGCTAAGTCCTGTGTCCCAGGAGTAGCAAAAGGTGCAACAGGGCACTTTACTCCGTATAACATAGATTCCGTTAAAACCGGTTTTATAGCAGTGCTTAACCCCGCAAACACTGATGCAAATTCAGCATGTGTATGGCAAACTGCTCCAACCATTGATAGTTTGTTATATATTGTAAGATGAATAGTCACTTCAGATGTAGGTCGCATCCCGTCACTCTTTTCAACTATACAGCCATCTAAGTCTACTAAAATAATATCTTTAGGACATAACTCTTTTCTTGACGCTCCATGTGGAGTAATGGCAACTACACCACTTTTGCGATCAATCATACTAAAGTTTCCACCCCCATGATGGCATAGCCCACTTTCTTCGGCTAGTAACGATGTCTTTAACACTTCTTCTCTCAAATTAAGATGCATCCAAATCTTTCCTTTCGCAACAAATTTGGTTCATACGCTTATTATATACAAGCGTATGAACCATAAATTATGCTATGTTTTCTCTAGCTTTACCAGCCTCTACTTGTTGATTTTCAATATCTTCTTCTCTTTGCTTCATTCCTTTAAAGTAAAATAATGTGAGAGGTATAAATAATACTGTCAGTATTATTCCCGCGATATTTCCATCAACTGCAGTCGTTATCATCCATCTCAGTTCAGTTATATCCATCCCATACCATGCTAGCATTTGTCCTTCTGGCAAGTTAGTTATTCCCCCGGTCTGAGCCGCCAATTCTGTAAACATTGGAGCAAAGTAAGATGATGACCACAAGATTATTGGAACCCATAAATAGTTAATTATTATCATCTTAATCAAGTCTCCTCTGGTCACCATAAAAGATGCCGCCGCTACACATACAGTCATTAAGTTTCCAAGAGGCAATACTGTGTTCCCAGGAAGAATCATTGCCATACCTAATGCTATTGGCATTGAAGCTATAATTGTGACCCATATTTCGTTGTTTCCTGCCAATATTGGCCAATCTAACCCAATAACAATGTCTCTGTCTGGAAAACGGCTTTTAATAAATTTATTAGTTGCATCACTTATAGGTGCAAGCGCAGTCATGAACAGCTTGCTTACCATTGGGAATAGGGTTAAAGCCGTTCCTGTTTGTATTCCCAGCATAAGAGATCCTGCGATGCCATACTCTGCAACAAATCCAATTGATGTTCCAATTATAAATCCCAGCACATGGTTTTCTCCAAATATACCAATTCGCCTTTTTAATTCATTTACATCAATTTTATTTTTTGTTTTTATAACTTTATCTAAAAATAGTGTCATCGGATAAAAAACAATATTACTTAAAAACATCGGATGGGGCATTGATACTCCTGGTATATTTGTTAATTTATGCAATTGGTTCTTTGTTAGATCCGCATTTTTCAATTCCAGTACTACCTGTACCGATGCAACTGCTAGACCAATTATCAAACTTCCACTTACAAAAGTAACCAAAAATCCAGTAGCAATCTTATTAGCAACATTCCACATATCAACATTTAAAGTACTTGTCCACCCAAATGCTAGCATCACTATGTTAATTCCAATCTGGACAGGAAACATCAAAAATGCATATTCCCACTGCCATGCTAAACCTAGTGCCGGTGCCCATCCCAAGTCTAAGGCGTTTAATTCCAATCCCGTATTTAAAACAAAGAGTTGGGCTGCACCACCAACACTATCCATCATATATCCAATTAAAAGATTGATTCCAACAAATGCAACCCCAAGTGTCAAACCTGCTGAAAATGCTTTTGTAAGCTTCATTCGTACTGCCAAACCTAGAATTATTACTACGATAGGTAAAAATACCGCTGCGCCCATATCAAGTATTGATTGAAAAATCTGTTGCATAAAATTCTCCCCCTTTATAATTTCTCAACAATTTGTTCCATAACTTCGTCTATACCTACTCCTGTCAAAAAAGGTATGCCACTTACTACAGGAATATTGTACTCGCCTTGACTAAATGGTGTAATAGATACATAAATATCTGCGCCCTGCAAATACATCTCTAAGGATTTAATGTCAATAGCATCAGCTTTTGCCAAATGATCGAATCCCCTGCTTTCAAGTTCCATGTTAATTTTTGATGCAACCGTCCCTGATGTAGCAATTCCACCAGCACATGCGACAACAATTGTTTTCATAATAATTCACCTCCATATTTTTTATATTCAACACCTATGCTCTAACTATTATCATTGCAAGTTTAATGCCAACTTAGTGTCTAGTTATCGCATCGTCAGTTTGATTTCCTTTTATAGCCATTATCATATAGCATATTTCCGAATCGCTGATTTCTACTTCCGGAAATTTTTTGTATATAACATCTAAGCTATTTTTAATTCTCTCGTATGAATCGTTGTTCTCTTTTATGTATATTTCCTTATTATCAAACTTCATATCTACTTTCAAAATGTTTCTTTCAATCATGAATGCCACATGAATTGGAAAAGAAACCATCAATTCCTTATTTAGAAAAATCTCTTTCATATTTAAATCTTGAATGAAATCTTCTGCGCATTTGATGGCCAACTTTGGGTTCAAGTACGTTAAATACCTATTTAGCACTTTTTCGCTTTTTACAAAATCTTCTTCTCTATCAATATTCTTTTCAGACCTATTCTCTAATGCCTGAAAAATATAGTGAATAACTTGAGTCAAGCCTTCTGATGAAACCAACTTCTCGATATGAAAAAAAGGAACTTCTAGTTTTGGATCTATATCTCCGATACAAGCTATAAATTCATACTGTGCATTTATTTCATTCAACTTATTTTTATCGCTTTTTAATTCCAAATAGTTAACAGCTAAAACTGTAACATTTTCTATGCCATGCTTTTGTAGCTCGTCTTGAATCATTCTTTTAAAAGCCTTGCTAACTCCTTCTCCAGTAACGCAAACGCTTAAAATAGCGTAAGGCTTTATTTTCACATCAGCATTTTTGGTGTTTTCAGAAAAACTCAGATCTGAAATAGAGTGATTTTTAAAGACTATATTTCTAGCTACTTCCAATAAAATTGGAGTAGACACATTAGGTATGGTTTTTACTTCAACAGCAAGATCGTTTTTAACTCTTTCACCAAAATTTATTAAAGACCCCATATCCACTAGCAGCACGATCTGATTGTAAATTTTATTCAACTTCAGGACACTGATCAGCTCATTATATGTTTCTTCAACTTTTTTATAAAGCGGCATGTCAATTGCTAGTATATACTCTATGCCTAGAAGTTCATTACAAACATTTGCCATACTAGATGCTGTAGCATCTCCATGGGCCATAACGATTATTCCAATTTCTTTATGTGATTTTGTCTTCTTCTCATTAATATTTGCTAATAATAGCGCTAGCAAATATTTTTCATCATCTAAAATGTCCATCCCAAATTCTAATTTAATACTTATTACTATTTCTTCTGCAATTTCAAGTTCATTGCAATATTGATCTTCAATATATTGTATTTCGTCTTCCGATAACTTTTTCCGTTTTGATGACTGTTCTAAAAGATACTTGATGTGAAAAGCAAATCCAACAACGCATTTTTTATCAATTTTAACTTTTAATTTTTCTGACGCTTTTGACAGCGAATCCATTGTAAAATTGACAATCTTCTTGTCTATCAATTTATATAAATCATCTAACTGTATCTTATTTTTGGTGAATCTATCCACCATGTTCTTGTAATAATCATCAATCTCATTATTTAAATATTCTTTTATTTGACTTTTATCTAAACCCCTATCTGAATATTTTTTTATATGATCTTTCAAATTCTTATACAATTCGACACCGTTATAATCATAATTGCTGTAATTGATTTCATTGTTTGGCTTAATTGTTATCTTTGAATTATACCTCTTTAAAAATACATTATCTTTTTCTAAGTTTTTGAAGTTCGACTCTAAACACAATAAATCACTTACGCTTTTCGTTGTTTTTGTTATGATCATCTTTTCTTCAGATTTCTCTGATTCTAAAAATGATTTTGCACACAACATTTTAACTTCTGACTCCAATTGCCCAATATTACCTTCAAAATCGCATGCAGCCAGTTTTTTTATTAACTCTGGATTAATTTCTATATCTCTGTTAATTATTCCTGCTTCTTTTAAAAACATGTATTCTATCAATTCAACTCTCTCTTCTACACATTTTTCTCGATAAGAAGGAAGCTCAATTAGTGATGGAATCCGTCTAATAAAAGTTTTTAACAATGCCCTTTGTGGATTTTCGGTTGTAGCTGCTATAATCAAAACATTAGCTATTCGATTTTTGTCCACTTCTCCTAACCTGTGAAATTTATTCGTATCCATCAACAAAAACAGCATCTCTTGCCCTTCTGGTGGTAATCTATGAACTTCATCCAAAAATAATATACCTCTGTCAGCAACTTCTACTAATCCTTTTTTATCTATATCTGCTCCTGTGAACGCTCCCTTAACATATCCAAATAATTGAGACATCAGTAATTGTGGATTGCTTGAATAATCGGCACAGTTAAATTCAATATAGGGGTATTCTTCTAATAAAATTTTTCTTTCAAGCATTCCATATCGATGCATCAGTTTTGCAAATAATGATTTTCCTGTTCCACTTTCTCCAATTAACAATGTATGTAATCCTCTTGGTGGATAAAGTATGGCCGCTTTTGCTTGTTCTATCTGATATTTGAGACTTCGGTTACTACCAATCATATTTAAAAACGGGTCGGGCTCTCTTTGCATTTCATTTATTTTTTGTATTAGCTCTTCTGCTGAGTATACATTTTCAAACTTTTCTCCCTTAAACATAGTTTCAAATGCAGCTTTTGGCAGGAAGTAAACAGGCCTTGTTTCAATTTTTATCAGTTTGCTTTCTTTATTTAATTTATTCAATATAGTACTTGCATTATTTCTGCTGATGTTTAAATTTTCTTCTATCTCAGAAGCTGTAATCCCTGTGACATCTTTGCTTTCCATCAATTTAACTGCTTGTTCTTTTTTAAATTTTTCATTAATAAAATTTAAAATCTTTTCTTCATTCATACCATATTCTCCCTATCCGTTATTGAAATATTTTATTCAATATATTGTTTGTTTTTTTTATAGATTCCTTCTCTTATTACCTCAATCATAGATTTGGGGCATCTTGCATTCTTAATTTTCATTAAAGTTTCTTCATCACTGAATAATCCTATAATCTGTTGTAAAACAATTAAATGCTCTTTGGGCTTATTAACCGATAGCATGAAAACTAGTTCGACTGCTATATCGTCTTTTCCATTTCCCATATCTTTAAAATCTACTGGTTTTTTTAATCCAGCTATCAAGACACATGGTTTGTTTACATGTTCAATATCTGTGTGCGGTACTGCTATTTTGACTATTTTAGTAGGTAGTCCTGTTGGATATTGTTTTTCTCTTTCTAAAATCGCATTTGCGTAAGTATTCTTAACATAACCCTTTTCATATAGCTTTCCTGCAAGTTCAACCAACAAGTTTTCCCTGTTATCTGCTTCTACATCAAAATAAATCAACTTCTCTTCTAGCAAATCTGATAATTTCAACTGTTCCATATAATCGTCTCCTTATACATTTGTATTTATATACAATGTATTGATATTGCAATTTACATGCCAATTTCTGTCTAACTTATCACACCCCTTTATTTATCTGTTACTGATAGATGTTTTTATATAGTTATAATAAAAGCATATCAGTGTCTATTTTGTTTAGACACTGATATGCTTTTATTGATTTATCTAACTGTTAAATATCATCAATTTCAAATCAACCTCTTGTTCAAATGATCATATTGAATACATATGAACATTTGAATTATATCTATATTATATTGTGTTGTCAATCAATCGTTTAATCTTGACTACGAATCAGAAGGTCGGGGGTTCTTGATTATGACTGTATTTCAGTTTTCTTGAACTACTATATCTCTGATTGCAAGAACAACAATATTCAGCACTTTTGTCAACAATGCAATGACAAGCTCAGATTAATATTTAAAAAGATTGTGTGTCAAATGAAATAAAACTAAGAATATTAAGTTCGAATCCCTTAATTATATGCATTATAAAACGCCCTAGTCTGACGACTAAGGCGTTTTATAATGGCGTGCCCGAAGGGATTCGAACCCCCGACCTTCTGATTCGTAGTCAGACACTCTATCCAGCTGAGCTACGGGCACATCATTATGTATTATACCATAAATTGTTTTGATTAGAAGTAAAACTTTAGTTTTTTTCTTCTCTGAATCTTATCTTTCCGTTTTCCATTGAATCCACTATAGCTAGCGATTTAAGATCTATCCCTCTGCTTCTGATATCGTCTCCTCCACCTTGGAATCCCGGGTCTTTGACAGTTGCACAAGCAAACAATCGCTGAAAGCCTTAATAGGGCTTATTTTTTTTATCTTTTTTTCACTTTCATGTATCGCACTTTCTCGCAATGTGTTATAATATAAGGGTGAG
>Ga0334893_1002274_pt1 | contig 14921 bp, 14 predicted proteins | sample GraSluR3_MG_5_FD_207218 | JGI IMG/M metagenome (GOLD analysis project Ga0334893, IMG submission 207218) | Sludge microbial communities from methane-producing bioreactor in Wageningen University, Netherlands - Granular Sludge_09_05-R3 | ecosystem: Engineered > Bioreactor > Anaerobic >...
CCTGTTTTACAAGACCGGAAATGAAGGTTGAACGGGTCAGTTATGATGTGATTACTCCCTCAGCTGCAAGGGGTATTATGGAGGCAATTTATTGGAAACCCGCGATAAGATGGATAATTGACAGAATACATGTTATGAATCAAATAAGGTTTACCAATGTAAGACGTAATGAGGTAAGTGAAAAAATTCCAAAAATTAATATTAACAAAATAAATAAAGAAAACAATTTAAAGTTATATCAAGACACTTCCAAACAAAGACAACAAAGGGCATCAATGGTTTTAAGAGATGTTTCTTATATTATAGAGACTCATTTCAAAATGACTGACAAAGCAGGTACAGAAGATACTGAAGAGAAGCATTATAATATTGCTCTTAGAAGATTACGTAAGGGCCAATGTTATCATCAGCCGTATTTTGGTAATAGAGAATTTGTAGCTAATTTTCAGATAATTGAAGAAGAAGTACCATTGGGATTTTATCATGATAAGAGTGAAATTGATTTAGGATGGATGTTATGGGATATAGATTTTAATAATGATATGTCCCCAATATTTTACAGAGCTCTTATGAAAGACGGAATTATTGAAGTAAAAGATTTATTGAAAGCGAGATGAGATAAATGATAATCCAAGCCTTGAATAGATATTATCAAATATTAGCAGAAAGCAATAATAGCCAAATACCATCATATGGATATTGTAATGCCAGGGTAGGATTTGCTTTAGTTATTTCTGAAGATGGGGAGTTGCTTGATCTTATTTCTTTAAAAGAAACTGCCGAGAAAAATAAGAAACTTATATCTAAATTTCTAATAGTGCCAGAACAAAAAGTGAAATCGTCAAATATTTCTGCTAATTTTATGTGTGGGAATAGTAAGTATATTTTTGGTATTGACAAGAATAGCAAGCCAGCAATTTTAGAAAAAGCCTTTAAAGCATCCAAAGAATTGCACTTACAAATATTAAATAATGCAAAGGGTAAGCCTGCAAAGGCAATCTTGGCATTTTTAAATAAATGGAATATTAAAGAGGCAAAAAATAATGAAGTATTAAAAAAATATATGCAGGATATAATTAAAGGTGATAATTTGGTGTTTAAACTGGATGGGGAAATAGGATATTTGCATGATGACTCTGAAATTAAAAAGCTATGGGAAGTGTATATTGCTAATAGTGAGGATGAAGATGGAATTAAAGGACAATGCTTAGTTACTGGTGAAATAGCTTTTATACCTAGATTGCACCCAAGAATAAAAAATATTAAAGGCATATTCACAGGAGGCACACCTCTTGTATCATTTAATGAATCAGCATATGAATCGTATGGTAAAGAAAAAAGTTACAATTCACCAACAAGCAAAAAAGCTACATTTGCATATACGACAGTTTTAAATCAATTACTTTCAAATCAAAGACAAAAGATTCACATTGGAGACACTACCACAGTATTTTGGGCTGAAAGCCCCCAAGACATTTATCCTAATTTTGCAGCTATTCTTCTTAATCCAAGTATTTATGAAGAAAAAAAGATAGATAGTAATAGATATGAACGAGACCAAAAAACTGAATCTCTGGTCAAAGATGTATTATTCAGAATTAAGAAAGGTATGATAATAAATGATTTTACAGATAAAATAGATATGAAAACAAAGTTTTATATTTTAGGTTTATCTGCAGCAAATAAAGCCAGAATAACAGTTAGATATTTTTTTTCAGATACCTTCGGCGGTTTTGTAGAAAAAGTTGCACAGCATTATAAAGATATGGAGTTGGTAAAAGATTTTAGTAATAGACCAGATAATATACCAATATGGATGTTATTGAAAGAGATTATTTCTCCAAAAAGTAAAGACAATAATACGGTACCTCTGTTAGCAGGTTCTCTTATGCGTTCAATAATTAATGGCCATTTGTATCCCGTATCTTTTTTTAATGCAACAATAGGAAGAATAAAAAGAGATGTGGATGATAAAGATAATAAAATCAATAGATTAAATTATATAAGAGCTGCAATCATAAAAGCTTATTTAATCAGAAAGGCAAGAATCCAAAATAATGAAAATTTAAAGGAGGTATTATCAGTGAGTTTAAATGAAAAAACAACTAATGTAGAATATCTATTGGGGCGGCTTTTTGCTGTATTGGAAAAAGCCCAGCAAGACACAAATCCAGATTTAAATAAAACTATCAAGGATCGCTATTTTTCATCAGCTTCAGCTACTCCTGCAGTGATATTCCCAATTTTATTGAAGTTAACCCAACATCATATTGCTAAATCAGATTATAAATATGTAGCAGAGAAAAGAATTAGTGAAATTATGAATCAGATTAATGAATTCCCTTTTTACCTTACACTCGAAAAACAGGGAATATTTGCTCTAGGGTATTATCATCAGAGAGTAGCATTATTTCAAAAATCAAATAAAAGAGAAGAAGAATAAGGGAGGTCTTAAAATGAGTGAAGTGATAAAAAACAGGTATGAATTTGTGATTTTGTTTGATGTTGAGAACGGAAATCCCAATGGAGATCCGGATGCGGGTAATATGCCAAGAATTGATGCTGAAACAGGATATGGTATTGTAACTGATGTTTGCATAAAAAGAAAAATAAGAAATTACGTAGAAGTGGTTAAAGATGATACCAAGGGATACAAAATATATGTAAAAGAGAATATTCCTTTGGATGCCAATCGTAAAATGGCATATATTGAGACTGGTATTGAGGTTCCAAAAGACAGCAAAGGAGAACCAAACGCATCTAAACCAAAGGAAGATGAAGAAATTAGGATAACAAGTTTTATGTGTAGTAATTTTTTTGATATAAGAACATTTGGAGCAGTAATGAACTTAAAATATAATTGTGGACAAGTTCGTGGACCAGTACAAATAAATTTTGCTAGAAGCATTGATCCTATTATCCCACAAGAACTCACTATAACTAGTGTAACAACAGCAAATGAGGGGGAGTCTAGTTCTAAAATGGGTAGAAAGCACATAGTACCTTATGCATTATACAAAACCGAAGGATATGTTTCTGCAAACCTTGCCAGGAAAACAACAGGTTTTTCAGAAGAAGATTTAGAATTACTTTGGGAAGCGATTATTAATATGTTTGAACATGACCATTCAGCCGCAAGAGGTAAAATGGCAGTTCGTAAGCTATATATATTTAAGCATAATAGTGAATTAGGTAATGCACCATCTCATATGCTTTTCAATTTAGTAAAAGTATTCAAGAAAAAACCGGAAATACCTGCAAGATTTTATAGCGATTACCAGGTAGAAATTGAAAGTTCAAAACTACCAAATGGAGTAGAATTGATAGAGAAATTATGATTTTTAAATATAATGAAGATAACCTGTTGTCTTTATCAGGCTTCAACATTATGCCTATTGTCCAAGACAGTGGGCTTTAATACATATTGAACAACAATGGAAAGAAAATCTCCGAACCAAAGAAGGTAGACAATTGCATGAACGTGTTGATAATCCTTCATTTTTTGAATCGAGAGGAGATATTCTCATTGCACGTTCTGTACCAATTGCTTCTTATAAACTTGGGTTATACGGATTTTCAGATGTAATTGAATTCCATGCTGTTAAAAATAATGGAATTATTTTGCCAGAACGGTCTGGTTTATGGAAGCCAATTCCCATAGAATATAAACGTGGAAAACCTAAGGTAAAAGAGTTTGATGAAGTGCAATTATGTGCTCAAGCAATATGTATTGAAGAAATGCTTGGTTGCGAAATATATTATGGTTACTTCTTTTATGGACAAACAAGACATAGGCACAAAGTTTTATTAAATGAAACCTTAAGAGATATAGTTAAAAATTTATCTTGTCAGATGCATAAACTTTTCAATGAAAAACGTATTCCTGAACCTGACAGAAAATTACAGAATTGCAGAAATTGTTCACTATTTGATATTTGTGTTCCTAAACTTAAAAGAAAGAAGTTTAAAATTGATTTGTATATTAATCAATTTATAGAAGAATAGTTAAATATGAGAAAATTATTAAACGTATTATATGTTACAACCTCGGATTCTTACTTGTCTTTAGAAAATAATAATGTTGTTATTTCTGTGGAAAATAAGAAGAAAATAATGGTACCAATACATAATTTAGAAAGTATTGTATGTTTTGGTTATTTAGGAGTTAGCCCAGCATTGATGGGGTTTTGTGCTGAGAATGGGGTGGGGCTATGCTTTTTAAACCAATATGGAAAGTTTTTAGCTCGTGTGACGGGTCCAGTATACGGCAATGTTCTATTAAGAAAAGAGCAATATCGTGTTTCATTAGAAGAAAGCGAATGTGTAGATATAGCAATTAATTGTATTATAGGAAAACTGATAAATACTAGAACTGTTATTGAACGTGCAATCCGGGATTACGGTGAAAGAATTAATGTTTTTAAATTAAAAAAAGTATCCATGCTGATAAAAAATAGTATTAATGCTTTAAAAGAAAGCAGATCATTAGAGGAAATAAGAGGGATAGAAGGTGATTGTGCCAAGATTTATTTCGAAATTTTTAATAAGTTAATAGTAAAACAAAAAAAATCTTTTTATATGAATGGCAGAAACAAAAGACCACCCATGGATAATATGAATGCATTGCTTTCTTTTCTCTATACTATACTTTCAAATGATATTAAATCTGCACTAGAGACTGTGGGGTTAGATCCTTACGTTGGTTTTCTTCATAAAGATAGACCAGGAAGAGTATCTCTTGCATTAGATATAATGGAGGAATTTAGAGCATTTTTTGTAGACAGAATAGCTCTTTCGTTAATTAATAGGAAACAAATTACTGAAAAAGGATTTATAAAGAAAGAAAGTGGAGGAATTATAATGGATGATGATACCAAAAAAATCGTTTTAACTGCCTGGCAAAATAGAAAGCAAGATGATATTACTCATCCATTTTTAAATGAGAAGGTTAAAATAGGGTTGCTTCCCTATATTCAATCATTACTGTTTTCGCGTTTTTTAAGAGGTGATATCGATGCTTATCCACCATTTCTCTGGAGGTAAATAGTATAAATGATGGTTCTAATAACTTATGATGTAAATACTGAAAATAATGCAGGCAAAAAAAGATTAAGGAATATAGCAAAACATTGTGTTTGTTACGGACAAAGAGTTCAGAATTCTGTTTTTGAATGTCTTGTTGACCCTGTTCAGTTCGCAGAGTTGAAAGAACAGTTAGAGAGAATTGCAGATCCTTCAAAAGATAGCCTAAGATATTATTTTTTGGGGAAAAAATGGAAAAAACGTATTCAACATTATGGTGCAAAAGAAACCTATGATCCTGAAGGTGTTTTAATTTTATAGAAATTGCGAACCTCGTGCTTACATAAGTTTTAATTTCATCCTATTCTGATATTATCTTAAGAATATTAAGAATAGCTAACTTTTTAATAATACAGAAAAGGTAGATTTGCTTTAAAGGCAAAGGTTCGCGATAATTATCTATTAAAATACTTAAAACAATAACGTTTTAAAGTATACAGTCGCACCCCTCGCGGGTGCGTGGATTGAAATTGTTGTAGGGGCGAATGCTTATAGTGAAAAAGGGTGTCGCACCCCTCGCGGGTGCGTGGATTGAAATTTAGTCAATTTGTAACTGGATTACTTGAGATTAAGTCGCACCCCTCGCGGGTGCGTGGATTGAAATTTGATTTATTATTTCTACCAGTCCACCTATATCTGTCGCACCCCTCGCGGGTGCGTGGATTGAAATTTGATTTATTATTTCTACCAGTCCACCTATATCTGTCGCACCCCTCGCGGGTGCGTGGATTGAAATATTTACAATTTCCTGTATAGCCATCAATTTTTAAGTCGCACCCCTCGCGGGTGCGTGGATTGAAATACACTCCTTATAAGTTTTTTGACTGTAAGTAAGCGTCGCACCCCTCGCGGGTGCGTGGATTGAAATTCACAACCGTACAACATTTCATTTGTCTTTGACGTCGCACCCCTCGCGGGTGCGTGGATTGAAATCAGATTAATTTTGCTACATATGGAGTACCTTTGCGGTCGCACCCCTCGCGGGTGCGTGGATTGAAATCATCCCTAAATGGATGTCTGCTAAATGTAATACTTGTCGCACCCCTCGCGGGTGCGTGGATTGAAATTTCTCTGGTTAGTTGTTCCAATGGCACACCTTCCGTCGCACCCCTCGCGGGTGCGTGGATTGAAATCCCCCATAATCTCGGATAATCATTACCGTCATCTGTCGCACCCCTCGCGGGTGCGTGGATTGAAATCTTTCAATAGATTCATAAAACCTGCCGAATATTTGTCGCACCCCTCGCGGGTGCGTGGATTGAAATAACCAACCATACATTGTATTCTCTGGTATATCTAGTCGCACCCCTCGCGGGTGCGTGGATTGAAATACAGATTTTTAAGGAGTGGAATGGTGGAAATATGTCGCACCCCTCGCGGGTGCGTGGATTGAAATCTTATAAACAGTTATCAGATGGTAATGCTTTTTAGTCGCACCCCTCGCGGGTGCGTGGATTGAAATCACTCATTTACATCGGTGGTAACAAATATCATTAGTCGCACCCCTCGCGGGTGCGTGGATTGAAATTGGCACTTACCAGTGTAGATTCAACTCCAAATGATGTCGCACCCCTCGCGGGTGCGTGGATTGAAATTCCAGACTGTTGAGTATACTTATACTGGGCAAAGTCGCACCCCTCGCGGGTGCGTGGATTGAAATACTTATTGTAAAACCTGCTTCTACTCTTTTTAAGTCGCACCCCTCGCGGGTGCGTGGATTGAAATATATAAACTTTTACTCCTTTCTAAGACAATAAAAGTCGCACCCCTCGCGGGTGCGTGGATTGAAATATTTGACAATCATAAATCGTATAATGGGTAACCCAGTCGCACCCCTCGCGGGTGCGTGGATTGAAATCTCAACAATACCCTTACTTAATGCTGTTTCGAAATGTCGCACCCCTCGCGGGTGCGTGGATTGAAATAGAGTTGCTCCACCATGAGTATCCTGGTCTTTGGTCGAAATGATACAGGGGACGGTTCTCTGTTTGACAGCTTTTGTTTGACATTGTAGAATATTTTCAGTGATTATCTTATTTTGAGAGGAGTTCTTATGCCAAGGGTGGCCCGCATTAAAAGCAGTACCGGAATTTACCACATCATCACCAGAGGCATCAATCAGCAAAACATCTTTTCTTCGAATGATGATTACGAGAGATTTCTCAATACCCTCATTAGATACTCCCGAAAAGGTAACTGTGAAACCTATGCCTACTGTTTCATGGATAATCATGTCCATCTCCTGTTAAAAGAAGGACAGGAACCACTTGCCACCACCATGAAGAGAGTTGGCAGTAGTTATGTCTATTACTATAACTGGCAGTACAACAGAAAAGGACACCTCTTCCAGGACCGCTACAAAAGTGAGCCGGTAGAGGATGATGCCTACTTTCTTACCGTCTTGCGCTATATTCACTTAAATCCTATTAAGGCAGGAATATCTGATGATCTTGCCTCATACCCCTATAGCAGTTACTCAGAATATACCAATAAAGCAAAGCTGATTAATCCGATCTTCGCCTTAAACATGTTTAATCAGGAGAAAGACCAAGCCATAGAAGAATTTATCAACTTTCATCATCAGCCCAATGATGATAATTGTCTGGATATTACCCAAAAAAGAGACACTTTCTCCGACAAAATGATCAGACAATTAGTTTCCAAGAAATATAATATAGAAGTAGCAACTTTATCCAATATTAACCCGGTGACTCAGAAAAAAGTATTAAGTTATCTCAAAGAATTAAAAGGTTGTTCGATAAGACAGCTTGCCAGATTAACCGGACTGACGGTGAATCAGATCGTCAGAGCATGATACAGAGAACCGTCCCCTGTTTGGATACGATCCACCTAAAAAGATATTTTGACAAAGTATGATAATTATCATATTATTATCATAACAATATAAATAGCCTAGCACAGGAGGTCTTATTTTATGAAAAATGTACGATTTACAATTACCCTGGATGAAGAAAATTTTAAAAAATTAGAGGATGAAAAGAAAAAAAGAAGAAGTAATAGAAGTAAGTTATTACAGGAAATGGTTCAATATTTTTTTGAGAAAAAAACTGAAGAAGAAAAAATTCAGAAATATATTGAAGGCTACCAAAAAAATCCTGAAAAGACTGATAAAGTTGCAGAATTGGAAAAAGAACAATATAAGGTGTTAGATAATGAATTTTAATACAATGGAAAAAGGTGATATATGGTGGGCAAATCTGCCTGAACCTATTGGGAGAAGACCTGTTGCTTTATTGTCTAGAAATGAGGCTTACAAGGTTCGTAATTCTATTACGGTGGCAGAGGTTACTTCAACGATCAGGGATATCCCGGTAGAAGTAAGGTTGGGTACAAGAGAAAATATGCCCAAAGAATGCGTTGTTAATCTGGATACCATCATTACGATCAGGAAAGAATTGCTGGATAAAAAGATTGTCCACTTAAATCCAACAAAGATAGTTGAAATTAATAAAGCAATTAAATTTGCTCTGGATTTGCAAAATAATTAAGGTCTCAGGTCTTCACATTTGACATTCAAACTTAAAATATTGAAAACAAATAGACCCAGGTATTGAAATATCTGTTTTTCCTACTCACAGGCGGTCTTCCCGTCTTTTAGCTGATCCTTAATCCTTTAGGGAAAACAATGAGCTCAGGTCTTGAATTATTAATTTTAAAGTGCTCTATTATTCTCCTGGCCGGATCACTACGTATCCAATTCCCTTAAGCACTCTACCATATCACTGACCGGGGAAATAAAAATGTAGATGCACAATCATTACCATTTACTTTTAGAAACTCCGGAAGGAAATCTTTCCAAGGGAATAAGACAGCTTAATAGCATCTATACCCAGCATATCAAGAAAATCTTGGGGGCTAGGAAAACCATAACTCTTTATTATTTGGCAGAATAGTTATTCTGCTTTAATCCATGTGTCTGAATCAGTAAAAATATAAGTGCCGGCTTCTCTTCCATTTGCATCATAAAAACTTTTAAACTCTACATATTTAGGCACTAAGGTCGGAAAAGTAGCTGGTCCTTTATAACCTATAGAATACCCGTTATAAATATTGACATCTGCACCGATTGTTATTGATCTAAGAGGATTACCACCAAATACTTGTTCATCAATAAAATCAACGCTTCCAGGAATGGTTACAGATGTTAAGTAATTATTGCAAAATGCATAACTTCCAATTGATTTGACACTATCAGGAATAGTTAAAGAATGCAGGCAATCAGCAAAAAATGCATAACTTCCAATGGTCGTGATGGTATCCGGAAAAACAACCGATCTTATCCATGTATCAAAATCTGATTTAAAAGCTTTATAACCAATATGTTCTACCGGTAGGTTATTAATTGTTGGAGGTATAACAATATCATCACCATGAGGGTTCCAACCAGTACCATTGTAATAACCAGTAATCGTTCTGGTATTTTCATCAAAGGTGAAATGTTCCTCCGGTGTGGGAGATGGGTTGTTGGGTAACAGTAGACCGCAATCGCACAGCTGACAACCTATGGTGAACAATGAAGTGAAAAAAAGCAATGACAGCAAAAAAATCTTCTTTTTCATATTTTTTCTCCTTTTTCCTTTTAACAAACAAGAATTATTTTATAATATGGCCATGTTTTTGTATCTTTTTTTTGGACAGCTTGTTTATGGGTTTATTTTTTCACACTGTATTGTATAATATTCCAAAAATAACTCATCTGGAAGATCTAAAGTAAGTTCAGAATACTCAACCGCCGGTACCTGGATAGCCATGGGCAATAAGATTATTCCATGGGCAGCCGGAATTAGAGGTAAATCCGTGTCATTTTGTACCACACAGCGCATAGAATCCTGATTACCGAAATAATAATCAATAAATATTTGCCGTTGTTGAGCAGTTAAATTTTTGGGGTAATAAGCAAGCTGGGCAGCAGAGGTATCTACCGGAATCCAGCCGTAATTGGGTAAATAGAATTCTGCCCAAAAGTGGCCACTGAATTCATCTTTAAAAAGTTGCCAGCCACCGGTAGTTCGAGTCGGGATTCCCAGTGAGCGGCACATGGCAGAAAAGTACATAGACTGGGCACCACAATCACCCCGCTGGTTTTTGTGGACATAATCTGTTTCGGTCAGTGATGACCTGGGCCAGAATATAAGATGTGGCATGAAAGCATAATCCACCTGGGTAACAATATAATCATAAATCTTACGGGCAGCAAAATAAGGATTTGTTTCATCACCAACGATAGTCTTAGCCATTTCTTCAATATCCGGTGTTATCTCGGTATTGCCATATGATCTGGTATATTTTTGATAGAGAGCAGAATCTTTATCATATTCCCCAATATTTGCAGGATTTACCGAGAATCTTTGTTCATAGTGATTAAAGGTAACACTAACCTGGATTGCTAAATCTTCGGAGAGTTCTTCCATGGGAATTTCCATATATAATAAGCCGATTTCCTCATTGATGCTGGGTGGTTGTTTAACCCATTTGTCTGGTGTTATAGATTCAATGGTAACCTGGGTCTGTGGGCCGGTATTGATGGGTATTGGAAGCCATAGACGGTAAGTACCTGTTTCGGGTAACTTGTCTCTCGGGATTGTAATAGCATGAATGCCGCGATAAGTGGCTGGTTTTTGATACTGCTGCCAGGAATGAACCGGCTGTTCCTGGGCAATGTTGTTTACTTTGAGTACAAGATTATGATATTCCTGCTCTGCTGCTTCATCTGCCTGTATCAGCTCTATGTTGCGGAACTTGAGATTTTGTATTCCATCTGAGAAATAATATTCTTCACCATCCCAGGTATAATGTTCTATCTCCTTACTGGTGATCCATCTTTCTATTTGCTCTGCAGTAGCCTGGGGAAATGTTTGCCGGATAACCTCTTCAAGCTGGTCAATGGTGTATGGATAAACCATCTGGAAAATCAATAGTCTTTGCAAGGATTCCCTGCACTTATTAGCCAGTTCCAAATTGTTTTCTTCTAATAGTACAGGGAATGCCTGTTCATAGAGGATAGCTGCCTGACTGAAACTTTTCTGTTCTTCCATGCTTAGAGCCTGCTCATATAATTCCTCCCCCTGAGTTTGGCTGCTGCTAATACAGGTTGTCGTTAAAGTTAAAAATGTCAAAGTGATGATAATTAATAAAAAAATATTGATTATCTGTTTTCTATAAGTTCTGAATATTTTTGTGGTTATTTTTGAGTTGTTTTTTGCACGCTGTCTGTTAAACATCTTTCTATTCTCCTTAAATATTTTTAAATTATTTCAATTTGTTTATTTAGAGATTTTTTGATTTACCAAAAAAGATCTAATCTTCTGAACTCTAAGAATAAAAAATTAAATCGGCAGTCTGGCAGCCCTGGTCAAAAAATGACGGTAGGCCCATGACTTTGCGTCCTATCCTTTTGGATAGTTTGCCCTTATCAATTTATTTTAATTGATATTTATTTAATAATTAACTGTTCTATTATATTATTCCCTATAAATGAATGTCATAGACATAATTTGTAGAAATTTTTAAATCAATTTGTTTATAATATATTAAATGATGAGGTAACACAGTCTGAGGGTTTTCTGTTTGACTGAGAGATTGAGGAAGTTACTTCTCCCACCAGGACTGAAGAAAGGAACCCCCCTTCAATTTGAAAAGTTATTAAAAAGCAAGTTGTATAAAACTTTAAAAAAGGTTATGCTATAATGTATTATAAAGCTTATAGATATAATGTATTTGAATTATTTTTGTGAAATCGAATGTTTGAAAACAAAAAAATAAGTGATAATAATTATTAAAGGATAAAGGAGGATTGTAATATGCCAATTTTGCAGGTAGAAATATTGAAAGGGAGAACTGTAGAGCAAAAAAGAAAAATGGTGAAAAGAGTTACCGAGGCAGTTATGGAAACACTTGATTGTCCTAAAGAAGCAGTACGCATTATTATCAGGGAAATGGAACTTGAAAATTTTGCAAGTTCAGGGGTATTAAGGTGTGATAATAAATAAAAAAATTATTTTATTTATTATAATTATAGCCCTGGGAATATTGGGCTGGTCATATTTTTTAAATCCCGAAACAACAGATACTGGGAATGGTAATTCTTTTATCTTTGACTGTCCTTCAGGAGTAGAGATAAAAATCAGCTATGATAAAGAAAGTGATTCAGCCCTTTTGTATATTGATGGTGAAGAGCATAAAGTTCACCCGGTAATAAGCGCATCCGGAGCAAGATATGCCAATGATGATGAGAGTGTTATTTTCTGGGAACATCAGGGTGAGGCAATAGTAGAAATGAATGGGGAGACAGCTTATGAAGGGTGCAGGCTAAAGGAATAAATAATGTGAGAAAATTAGATTGAAAACTGTTTAAATTCTCGAATAAGAATTAATAGGAGGAATGATGAAGGTCTTTATTTCGGTAGATATGGAAGGCATAACAGGAGTAGTAGATTTTAATCAAGTGTCGCCGGGAAAAGAAGAGTATAAAAATAGTCAGGAAATGATGGCTAATGATGCTAATGCTGCAATTGAAGGAGCTTTATTAGCTGGTGCGAAAGAGATTATTGTGAATGATTCTCATGGTGGGATGACCAATATTCTTCTATCCCAGCTTAACCCGGAGGCAAAGCTAATTTCTGGAAGTGATAAGCCATTATGCATGCTACAGGGTATTGAGGGTTGTGATGCAGCATTTTTTGTAGGTTATCATGCAAAAATTGGTACTTTAAATGCAATATTGGATCATACATATTATAGTTCTCGAGTATCCAATGTAAAGCTAAATGGAATTGCAGTAGGTGAACCGGAAATAAATACAGTTTTGGCAGGTTATTTTAATGTCCCTGTTGTGTTCTTGAGCGGAGATGATACAGTATGTAATGATGCAAAATCTTTTATTGGAAATCAATTGCACACTGCAATAGTGAAAAAGGCTCTCGGACGTGCTGCAGCTGAGTGCCTGCATCCTGATAAGACTCATAAATTGATAAAAGAAGGAGCAAAAAAGGCTCTAGAGAATTTCTCAAATGCAAAGGCCTATAAAATCAATTCTCCAGTTGAATTCGAGGTTGAATTTTTTCTAACCCATATGGCTGATCAGGCTTCTTTATATCCCTTCGCAGAAAGAATAGATGGAAAAACTATTAAGGTAGAGGGGAAAACAGTTCTAGAAGGCTATAGGGCATTTATGAATTTACTTGAATTAGCCAAAATATCTTAATATTTTTACTAATATTATTTGTATGGAGTGTCAGTTAATTTAAATTAAATATAGAAAATAAATTATATCGATAAAAATAAAGAATAAAATAAAAGGATATGAAATTCGGATTATATTACAACCAGTTAACCTTCATATCCTTTTATTTTATTCTTTATTTGCTTATTTGCTCAATAGCAATAATTAGTTTTAATACTGATTCATCATCTGGCTCTTGGGTGTTTAGAATATCCTCATTGCTAATTTCTATACCATAGAATGACCTGTTGGCATCATGATCGGCATGTATAACTGAACCCTCCAGGGTAAAGCCTGCATATAGTCCTTCACTGTAAGAATAAGTGTATATAGAATCATTAAAATCTACGCCTTTCTGCAATGATTCCTTGGTAGGTCCAGGTGAAATGCTGATATTAGCCCCTATCTTGTAATCAGTCTTTTTGAATCCATCTATACCTGTTTTATCCATAATAATTAGTACTAAAGATACATCTTGTATTCCAATTTGCGGACCAACGGAAGCTGTTTTAATTTCTATAAAAGCAGGTCCATACCATTGTTGTGTTTGGCGATCTTTTCTCAAAACTATTCCTTCGCCAAACTGAACCCCAACCCCAAGGCCAATTTTTGTTAATTTCGGGAAGATTGCAATACCATGTGCATGCTGTAACAGTTCTGCGATAGCATCTGCTTCATTTTCCCGTTCAACCATTTTTTGAAAGACATCCAAAGATTTAATAATCCTATCTTCTTCCCCGGTGAGTTGTTGGCCATTTATCCCACTAGCCAGCATTAACACTAAAAATACAGAAAATAAAATTAGTGACACAAACTTTTTCTTCATGTTATATACCCCCATTTTTATTAGAAACAAACATTATTGATAATTACTTTATATTTTATGATATTTATACAATTATAAGCAAACAATACCTCAGTATTGCTAAGGTAATTTAACTTCTATTTACTCAGATTCTAAAGAGAATTCTGCGATTACAGATGCCCTTATAATTACATCATCAGCTTCAATTGGAGTAGGTGCGCTGGATAAAGCTATTTCCCTCTGTAATGTACTGTCCTGAAAGCGAAAAGGAGTATAACCTGTTCTTTCTTCTTTTACTGCATGCAATGCTGATATGTTCTCATTTACACTCATGGCAATTGCTTCAGCCTTCCGATGGGCTTGTTGTGTTGCCATCTGTAGTGCCTGTAGCATCAAATCCTGTGGGTCCATCAATTCAAAGTTGATATAGTTGACAGTATTAGCACCGGAAATAACTGTAAGATCTATTATTTCTCCCACAGCATCTAATCGAGTCGTAGAGACAATTATTTCATTAGTGGCCTGGTAATAATATAAATCATCATCGATATCCGGATGTTCTTTTTGCGGTTCACGATAACTGTAAAGTCTGTATGAGCCGGTTTTTATTTCATTTTTAGATAGGCCAAAATCCAACAATGTCTTAATAACTATATTAGAAATTCTGGCATTTTCACCTACAGCATCGTCTGCCAACCTACTCCTTGTTTCAATAGCAATACTAATCTTTGCCAGATCAGGCTTTGCTGTTAGTTCTGATTCTCCATAAGTTTGAACTATTCTCGGCCCTGT
>Ga0334893_1002284_pt1 | contig 14849 bp, 8 predicted proteins | sample GraSluR3_MG_5_FD_207218 | JGI IMG/M metagenome (GOLD analysis project Ga0334893, IMG submission 207218) | Sludge microbial communities from methane-producing bioreactor in Wageningen University, Netherlands - Granular Sludge_09_05-R3 | ecosystem: Engineered > Bioreactor > Anaerobic > Unclassified...
GAAGAAATATTAATAGCAATAAAAAAGTGACCTAAGTTGATGGGTACTTCCTTGCCCTCTTCTATCCCCGAAAGCATCTTTAAAAATTTTCCTCCCGTCAAGGCAGATGATAATATTTCCACCACAGTAGCATATCCATATCCCTTATAACCAGCAGTCTCTTCCCCGATTCCTCCCAATGGAACCAATGCTGCCTTCCCTTTTTTAAAGTCCTCTAATATCTGCTTGGGATTGGTTTTCGCCTTACCATCAGTACCGATGACCCAGCCAGCAGGTATTTCTTTTTCAGCTCTTTCATATAATTCAATCTTGCCACGTTGTACCATAGAAGTAGCGCAATCCAGACAAAAAGGAAATTCCTCATCAGTAGGCAGAGCAAAGGTGAGGGGATTTGTTCCCAGCATATTTTCTACTCCAAAAGTAGGGGCAATGGCAGGTCGAGCATTGGTACCGGTAATACCTATCATCCCTGCCTCAGCTGCCATTAAGGCATAATAACCGGCAATTCCGTAATGGGTAGAATTTTTAGCTACTACCATTCCCATACCATATGCACGCGCTTTTTGAATAGCTATTTGCATTGCCTTTTTAGCAATAACCTGTCCCATGCCATTATGACCGTCTACCACTACAGTAGTCGGGCTTTCCTTAACTACTTCGAATTGGGTGATGGGAGATTGAATACCAATTTTTAGTCGGTCATAGTAAATGGTCTTAAAACGACCAACTCCGTGGGAATCAATACCACGTTTATCGGCAGTAATCAAAACATCGGCACATATTCTAGCATCATCTTCTGGTACTCCAACACCAACAAAAGCATCAACCATAAAGTTTTCCAGGGTATTAAAATCCACCCAGACTGTATTCTCACCCATAGTATGTTCCTCCCTTATTTTTTAGCATATAGAAAATCTAAAATCACTATAGCAAAATGAGAAGAAGTTTGCAATGCAAACTGTATCGCTTATCGAGCGGAAATACCTTTAATACAGTCTACCGGTCACCCGGTTTGCCGGTTTGCCGGTCAAAATAGTGAATAGTATCCAGTATCGGGTATCGAGTATTAAATATAAAGAAACGAGGTGCAAGGAAGATAGTATCTAGTAGTTAGTAGTCAGTAGTTAGTTTAATACAAAAAATATGGGAACGAAAAATTAAATTTACCAGTTTACCAGTTAGCCGGTTTACTAATTATTAAGTTACAAGATTCAAGGTACAAGTTAAGATACCTTTCTATTTAACCAACACATAGGTAACACTTTTCTCGTTTCCTCCCCTTTGAGATAGGTATTAACTCCTATTTCATTTCCAGCTTTTTGGAGAAAGATGGACCAATCTCGTCCTTTCTCCGATGGAGGGATTCATTCTTTTCCCATTTCCTCCCCATTGAGGGGGGAGGATGAAGGTGGGGGGGGTGAGGAAAGAAGGTTTTTTGTTTATGGTTAAAGAAAAATAAAATATAAAGTAAATAATACAAAAACAACACATCACCAGTATTTGTCGGCGATGTATCGTTTCCTTTGTCAAAGAGAAAGCTAGCCTATTATTGTTGATATATCTTTAATTCATATCAAGGTGAATTAAAAGAGCTTTTTTTACTTCCTCCATTATTTCCGGAGATACAGCACACAGAACATCTAAAAGTCTTTTTTTGTCTACTGTTCTTATTTGATTGCACTTAACTTTGGAATCATTTTTTAGGTTTATTTCCTTTTTAGAGAGAAAAACCTCAAAAGGGTATATCTTTAAAACATTTGAAGTGATAGGAAGAACTGTTATTGTTTCAGAGTATAAGTTATTACTATTATTGGAAATAACTAAGGCAGGCCTGGTTTTTCCAATTTCATACCCCTTTACAGGCTCTAAAGATACAATCCATATCTCACCTCTTTTTGGAAAATCCATCTTATTTCCAACCTTCTAAAGTAATATCTTCCCATTCATCATTTATCTCTTTATCTTCTTTAGAGGTTGCTTTATATCCTTCTATGAGAAGTTTATCCAATCTTTCTTTCTTTATCCGGTCAATTTTTTCTTTTATAGCTTCAGAAATAAATGCACTTTTATTAGGAATATCTTTTATTTCTTTATTGATATCATTTGGTATTGTAATATTTAATCTCTTCAAGTGTACCACCTCCTGCATTCATTATACAGTAAATAATACTCATGTCAAATTTTAAAAAACAGAAAATACTATAATTATAATCATTATTTTTGTTAAATATTACTTGTGGTTTATTTGATAAAAATAACCCCACTGGTAATAATACCAGTGGGGTATTGTTAGTTAATTTTAGCATCAATCAAATAAGGAACCGTTGTACTAGCTCAATAACTCGGTAACTTTTCCCAGCTTCTCATAAATCGATTTATTATAAGGTAAAAACTTATGGGTTTAACGCTACAGTGTGGGAAACCCATTTATTTGCAGTGGCTGAACCTGGTATACAAGTCATAGCGGTAACATCAGTTTCAGTTGTCAGCAGTTCGTTAGCGCACAGTATTTGAATATCTTCATAGGTACTTGCTACTGGGGACTGACAGCATGGTAGCCATTACCTTGGCAGAAGAAGCAGCCCGGAAGACCGGTGTGCTGGTTGCACCACCTGTTTGGACAGGCTGGTCACCACTTCATATGGCATTGCCAGGTACTATTGCTATCCGAACTAAAATACTTATTGAATTATTATTTGTCATAATAAAATCTCTAAGCCAGCATGGGTTTAAAAAATCTGTCCTGCTTAACGAACATAGAATTGTAAATGTAGTATGGATGCAGATTGCAGCACAGAGAGCCCAGGAAGAATTCAAGGTTAAAACAGTTATCTTTGATCCTTACTACATGAGCAAAGAGATTGCCAAAGAGTTAAAACATGCCGGAGAAACAGAAGGTTCATATATGCTTTATATACATCCGGAATTATCAGATTTAAGCAAGGCAACTGATTACTCACCTGAAGGAGATGTAATATAATCTTAATAGAATTTTAAAGCAATTCATTTTAAAAAGCAAGAAATATTTAACTTATATTTGTAATGTACAAGATATTATAGGAAAAATAGGAAGCAATGGCATTCAAATATAATAATCAATCTGTTAAGATAGCTATCCCCCTGGACATATAAAGGAATTCTTCTATTGGTTTTCATTCTTTATTATTTTCTATATCTATTTTTTGAAATTTTTTAATAATTTAATAAACAATAAAGAATATTTAATTAAAGTAGTAACTCTTATCTATTCATCTGAAAAAATATTATAAATACCCCGCCAGTTCCCATTAAATATCATCTCGGCAGGGTATTTATAATATTACCGGTTTGACTTATAATTCAGGACTATTCGATTTCGGTCTCTTCAAAGATATATACCTCTGCGGCATCACCTTCTGTAGTAGAAGCGCTAAAATCACTGCCATCGAAGGTTAAATAATAATTTCCGCTACTAGAACTATAAGCATAAAATTTTGTTAAATCAATATTACAGATACGAGGTGAGGTAAGATTATAAAAATCAATTGTTCCACTACTACTTGCCTTTCCAGTTTGAGGATCGACTTTACCACCATACAGATAACAACTGTCGTGGCGTAACAAATATCTACTGCTGCTTGCTTCAGCTGCCCAAACGAGATCAGAATTATCGGGGTCTACAATGATGTTTGTTCCTTCCAAACCATAAGCAACACCGTCAATTACTTCAATACTCTCAGAAAGAACATGATAATTATATTCCGCTGGTGTATTAAATTTGACAGCATAATAATCTGTTCCATCTTTTGCGGCAATAATGTAATTCTTACCATCGGTAAATGAGCTTACCTGCTGGTATATTGTGCCAGTCAGCAAACTGGATGCTTCAGAAGAAAAACTTGAACCAATCATATTGCCATATATATCGTAGATTTGTCCGGTTAATTCATTTCCCATCACAGTTAATAAACAGTAGTTCGGATCACTGCCATCCCGAGGTGAACCACCACAGGTTTGGACATAATGAATATCATTCACTGTATTAACCTCATAAGTATGGTCATGACCATAGAAAACCATGTCTACACCATATTGTTCAAATAATGGTACCAATTTAGTTTGCAGATATGAACTACCACGATGGGAACCGCTGCTATAAACCGGATGATGAAAAGAAACTATGGTAAAATCAGCAGAGGAATTTTCTTGTAAATCTGCCTCAAACCATGTTTTTTGGGTATCACCGATATCTCCAGTTAGAACCATCCCCCCACTGCCAGAATCATTCGTATCCAGAACAATGAGATGAACCGTATAACCACCCAGGTTAATATCGTCAGAATAGTAATTATCATATCTGCCGTCCCAATTAGTAGATCCATCATGATTTCCTCTTGCAGTATATAGTAAGTTATAATCATCAACTAGATTGTTAAAGGTGTTCCACTCAGTGGTGCTGCTGGCATTCATCACCAAGTCTCCCGAAATCAGTACAGTATGCGGATTTATTGTTAAAACATGGGCAACAGTCGCAGGATGATTACTACTATTTTGAGGATCAGAATATATGACAATTGCATCAGACAAAGTCCCAGGTCCTCCCCCAGTCAGCCACTTGGCTTGCAATTCTGACTCGACTGCTGCTCGATCCGTATCATCAAGGGCATAATTGTAAATCCTGATTTCAGCTATATCCCCTTCCCAGAACCAATCCTGGATGTTGCTGCTCAATGTTCCTCCATTCTTTCCAATAGTAGTAGTTCCCCAATCAATGTTTTCTGTTAAACTATCCGATTCGCTTTCAACTCCATTAACATAAGTAGTATGTGAAGTTGGAGTAACTTTGTAAGTAGCTACATATGGTTGAGTACTGTTACTGATGTCGATTCTATTATCTCTACTGGAAACAGTAGCCGTCAGAGCGTTTTGATTATAACTCACATGGAAACAAACATCGCCTAATTCATTATAATTACCCATTAAAGTCTGGGAGTCACTCATATTGTTATTTTTCAAGACCATAAATATCGTAATTGAATCAGTAGTCAGGGAACCTCCTAGAGAATCACTCCAGATTAAATCCAGATAATCATCTTCCCCATTAAAGTGGACTACAGGATTTCCATTGAGTCCATCGGAAATATAAGCAGGTCGGTTACTGCTGGATGTTTGACTGACATCATTATTAAAACTACTAAGATCTGTCCAATTGCCTGTATCTGGATCATAATCTTCAGCGTCAAGCCATAAGACTAAGCCGTCAGGCTGTGGAGCTTCTTCTAAAACTACTGCTACTTCTATATCTCCACTGAGGTCTTGATGGGTATAGGTAAGGCTTGTTGCACCGGATACAGTAGAACCATTTACTGTCCATTTATCCACCACATAGCTTCCTGTTGGAACAACAGTAAATATTATATCTTTACCTTCTTCAACTCCAGTACCACTACTGATGGCAGACCCATCAACCTTTGCAGTTAGTGAACCATTAGCTGGGTTAGTAAAGGTAACTGTATATTTGTCCGGAATTGGTAACCACTTGGATTGCAGTTCTGCTTCAACTGCTGCTCGCTCTCCATCATCAAGAGCATAGTTGTAAATTCGAATCTCGGCAATATCGCCTGACCATTCGGTACTACTGGCAGTGTGGTCTCTGCCTATAGAAGTAGCAGGCCAATTAATATCAACAGCAGTATTTGTTTTTACATCAGTTTGGATACCATTGACAAAAGCCCGATGTGTTGTTACTGAATGATCATATTGGAATCCCAATACATAAGGTCCTGCATCGCCTACACCGTTTGGCTCTTGATAATAAACCCGATTATCATATACACCAGCTATAGCATATACAACATCCTCACTTCCACTCTTGCGGAAACTGATATGCCCTGCTTGGTTAAACCTTCCAATAATTGTTTGTGAACCACCAGACATATCATTATTTTTCAATACCATAAAAATAGTAATGGAATCAGTATTAAGAGAACCACCCAGCGAATCACTCCAGTTCAGGCTCAGGTAGTCATAGGTTCCATCAAAACGTACTACGGGATTTCCATTGAGACCACTTGATATTAGATTGGGTCGATTGCTGCTGGATGTTTGACTGACATCATTATTAAAACTACTAAGATCTGTCCAATTGCCTGTATCTGGATCATAATCTTCAGCGTCAAGCCATAAGACTAAGCCATCCGGCTGTGGAGCTGATACCATCGTAAACTCTATAGTCTTGCCTTCTCCATCTACCTCAAAACTATCTTCACAGTCTTCAGACCCAGCAAGACTGGCAGTAAACCAATAATTGCCATTGGCAAGCATTCTGATAGCTTCACCATCTTGGTTTGTAATACCTGGTCCACCCAGGGGTTGAGTCCTGTCTGCATCAGAGTAAAGCTGGATGGAAACACCTGCTAATTCATTTGTTTCTTTAAAGGTTATTTCGTAGGTTGCAGGAGGGATTTCTTCAAACTCAACTTCTACCTCTATATCACTGCTTAGTGAATTCACTGTATAAGTTAATTCTGTGGAGTCAACTGGGTTATTATTTAATTTCCAGCCTTTGACCTGGTAGCTTGAATCCGGGCTTGCTGTAAAAACAACTGACTTTCCTTTTTCAATCTCATCACCGCTGTTAATAGCAGCATCATCAACCTTTGCACTCAAACTACCATTATCAGGATCAGGAAAAGTTACAGTGAATTTTTCTATAGCTGTCTTTGGAAATACTGCGGTAACTACACCTGAATTAGCATCGTTGGATACCGGGTCTGCACCGTCTACAGTAAAGAAATCTTTAGCTACACCGGTAAGGGTAAATCCTGATTTGGCAATTAAGGTGATGGTAGCAGTATATGGGGTATCATATTCAAAAGGACTATTATTTGGAGACCAGTCTACGGTTCCTGTGTATTGTGCGGTCTCGGTAATAGCAGTTACCGGGGTCGCACCAGCTACCGGGGGTGTGACTCCTGGTATTGCTGCAATATTTACAGTATTGACTGTTTCTACCATTGTAAACTCAACATTTTTTGCTGCTCCCGATACTTCAAAGTTGTCATTATAGTCATCATAGTCTGTAAGGCTGGCAGTGAACCAGTAGCTGCCATTAGATAAGTTTGCAGTAGCTATGCCACTGCTATTCGTGGTTAATACGCTGCCTACTGGCACGGTGCGATCTGCATCAGAATAGAGTTGAATGGAAACGCCAGTTAATTCATTTTTTTCTTTAAAAGAAACAGTATATTCTGTTTCTACCATCGTAAACTCAACAGTTTTATCAATTCCTTCTACCTTAAAATCTTTTTTATAATCGTTATAACCTACGAATTTAGCGATAAACCAGTAGTTTCCATCAGGAAGATCTTTGCTTGCCTCTCCATTATTATTGGTAGTAATTGGATCTCCTACTTTATTGGCTTCCTGGCACTCCTCGTCATTATAAACCTGTATAGACACATCTTTACATTTATTTGTTTCCTTAAATGTTACGGTATGTTCTAATGGTTCTGTCTTTGGAAATACTGCGGTAACTACACCTGAATTTGGAAGGTTTGATACTTTATCTGCCCCTGTTACCTTAAAAAAGTTTTCAGGCACTCCCTTAAAGGTAAAACCTTCTTTGGGTATCAGGGTAATCGTTGCAGTATATACTACATTGGCCTCAAATTTACTATGATTTGGATTCCAGCTGACGGTACCAGTATATTGTTCGGTCGCTTTGGAAGCTCTGGAGATAGCTGACATCGAAACATCAGATGTAAGGGAGGTTACCGGAGTTTCTCCGGTAACTGGTGCCTTAATACCAGATATATCTGCTACACTAATGGTCGTTTCTGTAGCTGGGGTAGTTCCGCCTCCGTTCGAAGGTGTAGTTCCTGGAGACGATCCGCAACAATTTTGAAGTGAATCACAAACAAGGGCTACAAGTTCATCATAAGTTTTATTATTTTCAATTACTACAAGATCCACCTGGTCTATAGCTTCGGCGATTGTTTTAACTCTTTTATAAATAGCAGAATACTTATTGAAGCAGAAATACCATCCATTGTAACAACCATTATGGTACTCTGCTACCAGAGCTGTTGAGGTGGAAGCACAATCAGGGATACCGGCGTCAAGAGCCTGACCGGCAATTTTTTCGGCTACATCCTTCACTAAATAGTTATTATCAGATGGACAATAAGCAGTGATGATATAGAGACCAGGTTTAACATCTTTGAATGTATAATTTCCTGATTCATCACTTTCGGTAGTATCTAACACTTTTTTACAATTGTTGGAACTCTTAAGTTCTACTATTGCTCCTGGAATAACAGACCAGAATTCGGTTTCATCATCAGATTTTTCTGTTTCCCTTCCTTTTTCTACAGGAACACAACATACCAATGGCATTTTAATCTGCCCACTGATTGTAGTAGCATCTTCTTCGGTAGTTCCAGGTGAAGGAGCTGGCGAAATGGGTATTATGCCGGTACAACTTGTTAGAAAAAATAAGAGCAAGCCGAATAAAAAAATAGGCAAAGCTAATTGTGAAATTTTCATTATTCTAATTCTCCTTTTCATTATTTATATTTATTTCCTGTATTTTTTTGCCAGTAATACTAAGAAAGCAAAAACCCCAGAGGCAATCCTATGGGGTAAATATAAATAACAAAAAGTCGGCAGTTTGGCAATCATAGTCTGTAGCAGAAATTATATTTTATGAAAAAATGAGGCTGGATTTTCAGCACAAACCGTAGACCCAAAACTTTGCGTCCTGCCCTTTTGGGCAGTTTACCTTTTTCAACTTTTTATTTCTCATGCGATAGGCATCACCTCCCTTTTAATCTTCTATAGTTAAATCTATTCTATAAATCAAATCAGACCACAATTTAACAACCGATTATTCCTAATTTATAATATATTATTCCCTAAATTAAGACCTTTTAGACACAATATTTTCAAAAAATAATAACAGAATAAATACTCATAAATTATATAAATATAACATAACAGCTGGTCCGCTTTGGCTTCTGAGAGGCACTAAATAATATAGTCTGTACTTACTTTTTCCTTTTAATTATAAATTAATAAAATCATACACTATAGAATGACACCTCACCGAGAAAACTCAGCAAGGTGTCATTCTTACATTTTCCTTATTCCTTATAATATCAGTAACAGTAATCTATATCTGTTTATGTCTTAGAAAGATGTGCAATGGTTTATTCTGGTAACCTCAATCATAATATTCTGTTCGTGAGAAGGCGGACACTTATATAGACTACCATAAGAATCAATCAGATTGAAGGTAAGCAGAACAACATATTGCTCACCTACAGCCGGACAGAAAGTAGTATGTGACATAGCTGCGTTTATTAACGCTTCTATATCACTCTTATGATATTCCATAAGGTTATAAGGTAAGCCATTTGTATAATCCTTTACACCCTCCCCATTATGATGGATGAAGTACCAGATAGCATACTGAACTTCCATTCTGTTATAATCACTTCTATTATTCACAATCCAATTAATATTTGGCCAGTAAGTATCCAACTCTAAAGTACAATAAGCATATAATGTATCACCATTTATAGGAAATCCTTCTTTGGTTTCATCAGCACACCATCCATAATACTTATTGCCTTCTAGAATATCACCACCAGCATCACTGAAATACACCTTGAGATATCTACTGAAAGAAGTTTCACTACTAGAAACAGTCAATTGAGCCGGCAAGTTCCCGCAGGCACTGTGAATTGTTACCTCTAAGGTATCAGAATAACTATTATTACAGCTATCAGTTACGGTTAATTCCACTTCATAAGTACCTGCAGCAGTATAAGTATGGCTCGGAGTTGCTCCAGCATCATATTCACTAGATCCATCACCGAAATCCCATTCATAAGTCAGATTCGTACCTGAAGAACCGGATCCGTCAAAGTCTACTACCACTTCGGATGCACAGGCAATTTGAATGCACTGATCTTCCCCGGCATTAGCAATCAGCTCTGTACATCTACAATCTATAAATTCAACTTCTACCGAACCACTTACCTCACCTCCACAGGGATCTGTATAGGTAGCTGAAATGGTGTACTTACCAGCACTACCTGTTTCGTAACCTCCAATCAGACAGACCTGACCGGTTTCCAGATCAAAACTGATTTTGGCATCATCATAAGTCCATTCTAATCTGTCATCAGTAAGATCTTCAATTACTTCGTTAAGTTCGCTACACTGGTATTTGATGGTTACCGAATTGATAATCGCGCATTCATCCATACATAACTCCAACGGCATAGGTATAGTGGACCTAACTTGTTCTTGCTTTTCCATATCAATTACCAAACCGGGGTCAGCAAAGGCAGGACAACTAAAGTGAGCAGTGTAGTTTACATCAGCTGCCGGCATGGTAAAGTTGTAGCTGACATCTGTAGAAACCACCACATCACTGTCATCATCATCCGTCCAGTTGATGAAAGTGTAACCAGCATTAGCAGTAGCTCCTATGTCAACAGAGTCATCTTCATTATAGGTTCCCCCACCAGATGTTGTTCCAGCACCCTCAGGATCAACAGATAAAGTAACGGTGTAATCGGGGGGCTGGATAGCCTCAAAGTTCGCTATAACCGTTACATTCTGAGCGGGCATGGTAAAGGTAGAATCAGGATTGCCTTCCTCAGCAAAAGAACCTACCACTGCTTTACTTATCAAGCGGCTGGCCTTAGTCAATGGTGCTTTCTCGGCATCGGCAACTGAAGTCCAGTTGACAAACTTCCAACCTTCCTTAGCTGCCGCGGAAATATTCACTGTGGTGCCTGATTTATAGGGGCTGGTGCCAGTTTCATCAGTTGCTGTTCCACTGCCTTCGGGATTTACGGCCATAGTTAAGCTATACCTTGGTGTTGGATCACCATTACCACCACCGCCGCCGGTAGCACCAGGAGACTGACAACAGCTCCACTCGCAGATCATGTCAACTAATCCGTAGATATTATCATCACAGTAGTTGCCAAAGTTCTCATGACCCATAATAGCCGGGATATCAACCGTAACTATATCAGAGGCAATATCTTCTACTGTTCTGTAGATAGCAGAATATTTGTTAAAACACTGATACCAGTCATTATAGCAGTTGTTGATCTTCTCGATGACCAAGGCTAAGGCAGTAGAGGTACAATCAGGAATACCGGCATCAAATGCCTGTCCTGAAAGCTTCTCGGCGACATCTTTAGTAAGAAATCCTTGATCACCTTCTATCGGACAATAGGCAGTGATGAGGTAAAGTCCGGGTTTGACATCCTCAAAGACATAGTTACCGGTTTCATCGGTAATAGTGGTATCCAGTACTTTGTTGCATTTACCCTTCTCGGCAGATTTCAGCTCTACGATAGCACCCGGGGTAACAGGCCATAGTTCGGTCTCATCACAACCGGTTTCTCGGGATAGGCTATCGGTTTTCCCAGATAAGGTATCACAACAGATTAAGGGCATCTTGATCTGGCCTGCTATGGTAGTGACATCCTCCTCGGTGGTACCGGGAGATGGAACAAATCCACCACAGCCGGTTAGTAATAACACAATTATAATCAGTAATAAAACGGGTAAGAATACTCGTAAGTCTTTCATTTTGAAAATCTCCTTTTCATTATTTATATTTTTTACTACTTAACATCCAAAAAAACCCCTCAGGTGTAACCTGCAGGGGTAAATATAAATAACAAAAAGTCGGTAGTTTGGCAATCATAGCCTGTAGGATTCTACAGACCTTAGATCCAAAACTTTGCGTCCTGCCCTTTTGGGCAGTTTACCTTTTTCAACTTTTTATTTCTCATGCGATAGGCATCACCTCTTCTATAATCTGTTATTATTCTGCTAAAATTTTGTGAAGTTAATACTTCTTACCTTTAAACTATTTTCCAAGAATTAATGGAATATTCAATAGTATAATTTTATTTATTATTAAAATTATTCCCTAATTGAATATTTTTTAGACATTAATTCCATAAAAAAATTTAAAATAATCAAAAAATGTTCACAGATATATTATAACTATTTATATAATACCATTCTTTTCACCAGAAAACAAATAAGATATATAAGATTAGGAAGTAGTTTTGATTAAAAAATTAAAATAAACTATTTCCTATTCCTATCTTATAATTTATTTTATTCAATTAAGATAATGCCCTGCTATCTTAACTTATTTTTTTCCTTCCAATCTCCGCTGCGCTTCTTTTAACCAATAATCAGCCCTGGCATTATCAGGTTGTAGGTTCAGTACTTGCCTATAATAATGAATGGCTTGCTGATAATCCCCAGTATCAAAATAGACCCTCGCCAGCCAGTAATAAGCCTCAACAAATCTGTGATTTAATCTAATTGCTTCCCGGTAGCTATCAATTGCACGACCATAGTTCATTTTCTCATATTCATTGTAACCCTGTTCATACCAGTTATATGCTTCCTTGCCATACTTGATAGAAGCATCTACTTTATCATAAAAATACTGTGCTCGGGGATAATTTGGATCTAATTCCAGTACTCTGCGCCAATAAAACAAGGAATTTTCCAAATCATCGTTTTCGTAAAACACCCGGGCAGCCCAATAATTGGAATCAATTAAATCCGGATATTCCTTAATAGAATTCAAAAAATGAATAAGACTCTGTTCGTAATCTCCTTTTTCGTAAGAGTTATAACCTAAACGGTAATAGGCATAAGCTAAGTTCTGTTTGACCTGAGGAGAGGTCAAATCAGTTCTCTCGATAAAGTTCAGGTATTTGTTCCATTGTTCTGCTTCGCGATAATACCAGTTGGTATGTTGATACATTAAAGCCAGGTAATAGTGCGCTTCTACAAAATCCGGATCTATGGCTATTGCTTGTTGTGCTAAACCAATTGCTTCCGTCCACAATTTTCTCCCCGGATAATTGACACCCTGGTAAGTAGCCAGTGCTTCCTCCATCTTCTCTACTGCTTCTTGTAGATATTCTACTGCCTCCGTTGTGGTATCACTATAAATCCGTACCTGCTGCGCTAAGCTATTGCCACAAATCAGCTGAAATAATATGACCAATAATAATATTATGGGATAAAATCCCATTCTTGACTTATTCAGTTTCATTTCTATTCTCCTTCCTAATTTAATATTAATTTTATCTTCAGAACTAAGAAATATAAAAAACTATAGCTCTTCTTTTAAAATAGAAAGATAATTTTTCTTCACCAGGTTAAAATCTTCCCAGTATTCTGTACTTACCGAACTGGCTGGTGGTAATTTTAATTCCAGAAAATTAATTCTTTCCCCCTCTTTACTAATGGAAAAATCCAGATGGGGTCCGGTAGCCAATCCCGTTGCTCCCACATAACCAATAATCTCGCCCTGGTCAATCCGTTTTCCCACTTGCAGTCCCTGGGCAAATTTTGAAAGATGACCATAACCGGTAACATAGCCATTGGGATGTCTTATTTCCACATAATTTCCATAACCCCCCTTATCATAATATCTGGAAATTACAGTACCGGCTCCTATTGCTACTACGGGGGTTCCGGTAGGAGCGGCATAATCTATAGCCAGGTGAGGACGCCATATTCTCAATATAGGATGGTATCTGCTTTCGGTATAATGCGAACTGATATACTTATAATTAAGGGGTGCCCTCAAAAATACCTTTCTCAAACAACGGCCATCTTTATCATAATAATCAATATTTCCGGAAGGGTCCTGAAAAAGAACAGCGGTATGGGAACTGAGCATCTCTCCCTCATAAACCGCTGCCATAATATCCCCCCAACGATAAAAATCTCCTCGGTATAGCCTTTCCACCAGAATTTTAAAGGTATCTCCCTGTTGACATTCTGTCAGGAAGTCAATATCCCAGGCAAAAATTTCTGCCAGCTGAATTGCCAGCTGACCAGAATTACAATGATTAATCATTGCTTGATAGAGCGAACTCTCAATCTCTCCTTCAATACAGACAATTTCCCGGAATATCTCCTCTTTAATCACCTCTATGTGACTCAGTTCATTATCGGGAATTTTGATATAATAGGTATCCAGCTGATTAGGTTGATAATCAAACTGAACTATTTTGCCCTCACTATTATAATGAACAGCAAATCTTGTTCCTGCGTTTAATCGACTGATATCAACTATTGATTGCACCTTTTCACCCAAGCGTAGAATTTCAGAAGGCACAATCCCGACCTTAACCAGATGCTCATAGAGTGTTTCTCCTGAATTCAGCATGCCGGAAAATTTCTTAATATCCATCTCTTTATTGGCTTCCTGATATCTCAGGTTCAATCTTTCTAAATCCAGTCGTTCCAGATTGAGCGCTACCGCACTAAACTCATCCTCATATTCGGTAACCCCTTCTGCTAATCCTTTTTTCTCCGGTTCAGTAATGTTTTGTTCTTCAAATTCCGAGACTTTTCCCGAAGCCTGCCAAGATATTTCTTCGGAATTTTCTCCAGATATTGATGATCTTTTTGAAATTTTCGGTATATCTAAAAATAACTTCATTCCTGCCAGTATTAAAATTATAGCAATAGCAATAACAGATAATAATCCTCGCTTAGAAAATAATATTTTACTATTTGTTTTTAATTCTCTTTTTTTCTTAAAGTGATGACCAAAACAATGAGTATTGTATTTTCTAATAGACAAATATCGCACTCCTTATCCAGAATTCATTCCAGGCTCAATATCATCTCAGTTTTTTATTATCTATATTTCATTATTATAATACATACTATATATCTATGCTATCAATAGCAAGCAAATTTTAAAAAATTTGGTAAGTTTAGATTGCCTCAAATATTTCTAATAACTACTGCTCTAATTTTAGCAAGCAGTATCTTTAAGGGGAATCCTT
>Ga0334893_1002286_pt1 | contig 14841 bp, 27 predicted proteins | sample GraSluR3_MG_5_FD_207218 | JGI IMG/M metagenome (GOLD analysis project Ga0334893, IMG submission 207218) | Sludge microbial communities from methane-producing bioreactor in Wageningen University, Netherlands - Granular Sludge_09_05-R3 | ecosystem: Engineered > Bioreactor > Anaerobic >...
GAAGGCTCTAAATATATTGAAATACTAAAATCTAGTTTAGATTCTCCTGTAACAACTACAAATATGTTAGACATTAAGCAAGATTTCGGTAAAATATCGGAAATTTATCGGCATTTACATCCAGTCAATGAATTCCCTATTGGAGTACCAACTTTAGATAGTCTACTAAAAGGGGGCGTTGGAAGAGGAGAATTAGCTATATTACAGGCAGTAACTAATGTAGGAAAGACTTGGTATGTATTAAATAGTTGCTTAGTTAATGCTAGAAAAGGGTATAATACAGCTTTTGTTAGTCTTGAAATGATTGAAAGTGAGATATTTACACGTGTAGCTATGTTACTTTTAAATAAATCATCTGAGGAAGTGGAGCTTAAGAGAGAAAGTACTATAAGAGAATTACAATATTTTCTTGAACATAATATGCAAGGTAATTTCACACTAATTAAAGATTCACCCGGAGGTATGTCAGTCTATGATATTGAACAACGAATCAAACAGATTAAACTGCAATATGATTATAATATAGATTATTTAGTAATAGATTATGATGATCTTATAAAATTAACGGGTGAAAAAGAAAAACAATATATGGATTTAGGACAATTATATAGAGATTTAAAATCTATAGCGCAGAGATATAATATAGGAGTATTAGTAGCTTCACAACTAAATAGAGAAGCAATGTCTAATAAAACATCAGGATTAAAAAACACTTCTGGAAGTATACAAAAAGTACAAGTGGCGGATATTGTAATTCATTTAGAAGATAGAGAGGCGGAGGGACTACTACTTAGAATCACTAAATCAAGACGAGGTATTAAAAACAAAGATGTAAATGTTGTACCTGATTTTGAACACGGGGATCTACTAGGAATACCTATCGGCAGCTTAAATACTTACACAATGCCTTCATTTGATGGACTAAATATAAAAGATTTTTAAAAGGAGGATATTATGAACAAAATAACAGTAGGTTTAGGTGAAACAATAAATACTGGTAACTATGAAAATATTAAACTGTATGTCAGTATAGAAAAAGAGGTAGATAGTGTAGAAGAGGGAGATGCTTTCCTAGCAGAAACTAAAGCTTTGTTTGAGCTTGCTAATAAAGCTATTGAACAACAAAAACAAGGCATTGATGAAGCCATATCAGAAAAGAATTCTACTAAACCTAGTTATGTGAGAGGATTTTAATGGATTGTAAAAAAGACTGTCCATACAAAGATATAAAAAAGCAACTAGAAAATATGTCTGCAGAAATAGTAGTAGTTATTGACTCTGAAACTAATATTGCAGCTTCAGGAGATATTCTGAGTAGATTGATTACTTATGTTACTAATGAATTTAAACTATCTAAAAATAATATATATTTTACAACTCTATATAAATGTGCTGATGAGTCTAAAGTAACTAAAACAAAATTAAAAAAATGTTTGCCAATATTCAAAGAAGAAGTCCTTAGTTTGAAACCTAAATACATACTCAGTTTTGGTAGACAAGTAACTTCTGTAATATTAGGAGCTAATTATAACTATTTAAGTCCTGTATATGCTCCAGATCTATTTACAACTGTAATACCATTATTTGATGGGTCTATCTATGTAGAAAATACAATTCTATATGAAGAAACTTTAAAAGAAATTATTAAAATATTTAGAGAAGATAAATCTGTAAAAAGATTACCATCAAAAATACTATTGGAAGAGAAAGACATTATAGAATATATCGAAGAATTAAAAAAAGAACCTATAGTAGCATTTGACGTAGAAACTACAGGATTAGACCCATTTACTCCTGATACAAAATTATTATCTATAGCTTTTGCTTCAAAAAATATAGGTGTAAGTTTTCCAGTAGATTTAGCATATAAAGGAATGTCCCTTGTGAATAAAACTATAATATTCAATTATTTAAATGATTTGTTTCAAAGTAAGGATACTATGTTTGTGGGGCATAATCTAAAGTTTGACATAAAGATGTTGAAACAACTAGGGGGTATCAATTTTACTGCCAACTTTATGGACACTATGATAGGGGGTTATGTATTAGATGAAACTTCAGTATCAAATAGGTTAGAGGCTTGGTTACCTGCTATTGGGGTAGAAAATCATAAAGATTTTGATTTTGAAAACTCTGAATATAAGCAGGGTAATTTTAGCTCTATGGACAGTATAGTAAATCTATTGACGTATAATGCTAAAGATAGCTTAGCTACTTTATATCTTAATAATTATTTATTTGATAAAATTCCAGAAGAGCAACTAGATGTTGTAATTCTACTTATAAATCTTACCAAAGCTTTAGTTGATATAGAACTTAATGGTATAAGAGTAGATACATCTAAGCTAGAAAACATAAAGAATAGTTTGGAAAAAGAAATAAAAATTATTTATGATAGGTTACTTACTTATCCAGATGTTATACAAGCTGCAAAACAATTAGGTAAGACTCCAGAAGAAATTAATTTCAACTCCCCCAAACAAATAGGTACAATCTTTGAAGTTGGCAGATACCCCGTAATAGAAACCACCCCTACAGGAGCCGTATCTACAGGTACACAAGTATTACAGGCTTTGATAAACAACTATGATATTCCTTTTGTAAAAGATTTAGCTGAATATAGAAAGAAGTCTAAAATTCTAGAAGGTTTTATCTTACCATATATTACAGGAGATATTATCAAAGCTGATAATAGAATACATTCCACATTTCATTTAACTGGAACGGTTACTGGAAGACTTAGTAGTAGCGACCCTAACTTACAACAGATACCTAGGGGATCTACAGTAAAACAACTATTTATTCCTGAAGAAGGACACTACCTTATTAATATTGACTACAGTCAGGCAGAACTAAGAGTAATGGCTATGTTATCAGAAGATCCTAAACTTCTAGCTGCATATAGACAAAACGTGGATGTTCATACTCTTACAGCATCTTTAGTTTATAATATACCTCTTAATCAAGTTACTAAAGAACAACGTCAAACAGCTAAAATGGTTAATTTTGCTATTATTTATGGAAGCTCTGCAAAAGGATTAGCTTATAGATTAAATAGAAGTGAAGATGAGATGCAAGAATTTATAGAACGTTGGTATACTGTATATTCTAATGTTAAACGATTTAATGCCAATGTATCTAATTTTGTACGACAAAATGGATATGTAATAACACCTTTTGGAAGAAGAAGACACTTACCAGATGTGTATTCTTCTAATGGAGCCCTGAAATCAAGGGCGCTGAGACAAGCAAATAATTTTATTATTCAAAGTACTGCATCAGATTTAACCTTTTTATTGATAATAAAAATTCATGAGTTCTTAAAATCTAATCCTCAATATGATGCTAGAATAATAAGTACGGTACACGACTCGATAGTACTATCTATAGCTAAAGATCAGGTAATTGAGTTGCTACAAATATTCAATACTTTTATAGAATCATATAATTATGATTGGATGCTTGGTATCAAAATGAAAGCAGATTATTCTGTAGGCACTAATTATGCAAATCAAGTAGAACTAGAAGCTCTAACTGAAGAAATTTTAATGGAGGCTATTTCTAACCTAAAAGAAGATGATAATGATGAATTTACAGGCTTTGAAGAAGAAACTGACATTTAGAGGATATGCTGCTGGGGGGGCTGAGGCTAGATTTATATGTCCTTTTTGTGATGGAAAGGGCTTGGGCCCCGACAAAAGAGGGCATCTGTATGTAAATACTCGTACAGGTAGTTTTTTCTGTCATAGATGTAATACTAAAGGTAGAAAAGAGTTTTTAGAGCAGTATTTAGGAATTAAATTAGGCTTTAACATTCCAGATACAGGTATGAATATTAATTTAGGTAGTACAGATGTTATAACACAAGGGTTATTAAATAATTTAATAGATAAAGTAATTCCCTTATCTGATAAAGGGCTTGAATATTTAATAAGTAGAGGTTTAACAGAAGAACAAATTAAAGGATATGAGTTTGTAGAATTAAGTACTATACCTAATAGAGTTTGTTTACCGCTGATATTAAATAATGATTTAATAGCATTTCAGTGTAGAAGTTATGTAGGTGAAGAACCAAAGTATTTGTTTCAACCTAAACATACTAAAATAAAAAATATACTATTTCAGTATGATAGTGCTAAATATTATAATACTGTTTATTTAGTAGAAGGAGTATTTGATTCTTTTGCAATAGGATTTAATGCTATGGCTATGTTTGGACATTATTTAGCAAATACTCAGCTTGAACTATTACTTAAAACTAATATATCTACTATTATAGTTGCATTAGATAGAGATACTGAAACTGATAGCATTAAAATATCTAATAAACTAATAAATTACTTTGATACTGTAGGCTATCTTAGTTGGAATAATATTCCTAAAAATTATAAAGATATAGACGAAATTCATAAAGATTATGGTAAAGAAGGAGTTGATATAGTATTAAAAACTCAGATAAAATATATCTAAGGGATAGTATTTCAACTGCATATAAGGAAAGTCTATATTTTAACAAAGGGGTGTCTATTAATTTAACAGGATGTTCACATTTCTACCCTGTATTCTATGATATAATCATCTTAGATAAAGAGATTGAGTTTTATGCTTACACTGCCATTAGTACTTATTATGCTAAACTAACCTATACTACATTACAAGAGGCATTTGAGAAAATTTGTTTTGAATTAGAAAATCATGAATTTGAATATTTTAAAATACTACAAGGAGGTTTTAATGAGCAATAATATAAAATTTTTGAACTCAATGGAACAGTTTACAATTATAAAGACAGCACATTGGGGATCTGATAAAGAAATAGCTGATATTGCTAGTATTAGTTATGGTAATGAGAAAGCTAAAAATATTGATGGACTAATAAATACTCTTATGAAACGAGGACATATGAGTCCTTTTGAACAAGCAGGAATAACCTTTTATATATCTATACCAATATTTGTTGCCCGACAGTTACTGAGGTATAGACATATATCAGTCAATGAAATGAGTAGACGATATACTACTAATAACAAAGTAGAATTTGAATTTTATATGCCTAAAGAATTAGATATTACCAATGATTTTCATAGTAGTACAACCCCTCCCGCAATTGAGTCTATTATACAATTAGTATTAGAATATGAAAACTATATAAAAAAAGGAGCAAAACCAGAAATAGCAAGAATAATACTTCCAGTTAATATGATGACTAAAATGTATTTGTCTACTAATATAAGAGAATTACTTCATATATTACATCAAAGACTTAAACCAGAAGCACAAGCTGAAATAGCATATGTAGCAAATAAAATGTATTCTGAATTAAATACTTTGTTTCCACAAACTTATAAAGCTTTTAGTACTTATTATAAGGAGGGTGTATAGTGAACATTGAAGCCATTAAATGGGCTAGAAAGTATTATGACGCTGTTGTAGAATGCTTAGATATTTATCAAACAAGTCAATTAAAAAAATATCGAGAAAAGGCATTTGAACATGGAGTATTAAATGAAGAATCTGCAAAAACATGGGTTTATAGAGCAGATCAATATTTGATAAAACACAAAGAAGAAATACTTGATAATTTAGAGGAATTTTTTGATTGGGAACTTGAAAAGTTTTTACATATTGAAGACTATGTGTACGCAATTAAAACACCTTTACAGGAGGTTTAATATGGCAAAATGTTATAATTGTAAAAAACAATTACCTACACCTTATATTACACTAGATCCAGATTCTAACTTTAATTTTTGTTCTATGGAATGCTTTTATGAAAGTGTTCCTACAATATACAATAATTCTGGAGTAGAAGCAAAAATATATATTCTTAAAGCCCATTTAGATTATATATTACCTGAATTAAAATCACTAGAAAAGAAAATAGATAGACTAGAAAGACAAATAAACCTAATACTTAAATCTAAACATTAAAATATAAACTTAGGTTAGAAGAAGGTAGCCTTTATGTCAGACTATGACGAATGGAACAAGATACTAGGGATAGAACAAACAACAAAACACGAAATATATGACCTTTCAGAAAACAGCAAATGGTATTCAGGCAATAAGAGTAAAGAAGAATGCCTAAAGGAATTGTTAGCTGTGTGGAATAACAAGCGATTTATAGTTGCTGATGTTTAAAAAAAATGATTTAAAAGTCGAAAACATAAACGGAGATGAATACTATATCCTTACTATTAAAATTGGAGGTATTTAATATGAAAGAAAAAATATATGCAATGACTTTAGATAATTTTAAAAAATTTAATATTCTTGGAGCAAAATTAAAACTAGATATAATTAGAGATGTATATCCTAAAACTCAATTTAGAGGATTGTTGCAGAGTGTAAATAGAAATGAAGTAGAAGATAATCCTAATTTTAAACAAATAATACCCTATATTGTTATAATGGATCATTATAATAATATATTAACTTATACAAGAAAAGGTTCTGAACAGAGACTCTTTGAAAAACAATCCATTGGTTTTGGAGGACATTGGAAAAATAATGAGGATTTCTTTGAATGTATACAAAGAGAATTATCAGAAGAACTTAGTATTAAAGAATTTTATGATATATTATTTACATTTATTGATACTATCTATTCTGAAGAAACTTTTGTTAGTAGTGTTCATTATGGGTTTTTAATATTAGCTACTATAAAAGATTTTAGTAACATAAAGGGTTATGAAAACAATGAAATCAAAGATATAAGAATTTGTCATTTTACAGAGATTGAACCTGACAGGCTTGAAACTTGGAGCAGAATAGCTTATGAAAAATTAAATATATGTAATATAAATAAAATTGTTAGAGAAACAAAGAAAGTTAACAATCTTTTGTAAAGTTATATATAATTTTCTAATATATGAAACTTAGGAGGTAAAATTATGAAACAAACAATGTTAGTTATATTTATTTTAGGTCTTATTGGACTGGCTATACGTATATTTTTGGTATTACCCCTTATACTATTTATAGGAGTATTCTGTCTTAATTATGCTTTTAATACAGCACTTATTTTTAGTTATCTTCAATATGTAGCAATAGCATTACTATACCAAATAAGTCTTATATTATTGCATATTGGAGTAAAAACTATTAAAAGTAGTATAACTAATAATATGAAAAAATAATAGTTGGAGGTTAAATGTGGAGATTAAAGTTTTATCAAGAATACAAGCAGAAAACTTAATACCTGATAAGAAATGCGCTATAATATCCATAACAGATCATGAATCTGATATTGTTAAATTTAAATACAATAACAATATTAAGGGGGTACTTAGATTACACTTTCTTGATGAAGATGATCTTAGTTATTATAAACACAGAAAAGATGATACTTACAGATTATTTAGTGACAATGATGCCATAAAAATTCTTGATTTTGTAGAAGAAATAAAAGACAAAATAGATATATTATACATACATTGTTACGCAGGGTTGTCTAGATCCCCGGCAGTTGCAGCGGCTCTATGTGATATTTATAATATAGATTCAGAAATTAACTGGTTCTTTAATTACAGCCCAAATATATTTGTATATAGAACATTATTAAATACATACAATTTTAGAAACAGGGTAGGTGATAAAAATGATAACAACATTTGATAAATTAAATCAATTGTGGGTAGAAAAAGAAATTAAAGATTTAAAAATAGGAGACTTAGTAAAGCAAGATAATGAACAAATTTCAGTTATTGATAGAATAGATACAGATACTAATAATACAATAATTGTTTATCTTAAACCTTATACAGAAGGAGAGTAATATGATTTATAAAGTAGAGTGCACTAAAGAAGATATAAAAAAAATGTTCAAAGAAAAATTTAATCTAAATACAGATAATTTATATCTAATGGGTGCCAGTTTCTCAGAAGATTCAAAAACATGGACTCCACCAAACTTTGAATATCTACTAACACTATATATGCTTCTTGAAACAAATTCTGAAGAAGCAGGATTTAATATAACACCAACTAATATAGAAGATCCCCGTCCTACTTTTGATGTTTTATTTGTAGGGGAGGGGGAGCTTGTAACGTTTGATGAAGCTATTAAAGAACTAAAATGGATAAAAAAAGATAATCACGTGCTTGATGCTGCAGGAATGGTTATAAAATCAATAGGAGTATCTGAAGAATTTCCAGTACTTGCTTTCTCAGAAGAACGTAAAGAAGGTATGTTATTTGTAGATAATTATATGTTATTGCAAGATCAAAACAATTTTACCTTTTATAATAATGAAACCCCTAAAAAAATATTAGTTATAAGAGATCAGATATTTATTAAATATCTTACTTTAGTAAAAGAGCTTTTTGATCAAATAAAAGATTTACCAAAGAAGGGTTAAATATGACTTTAGACTATATTAAAGAATCTGATTTACCTTTGGAATACCTTAAAATTAAAACTATGACTATAAATGATTCAGAGCTGGCAAAGATTAATTATAATACTATGATTGAAGATAAGTTTATAGAATTTCCAATATTAAACTATCTTAGAGGCTCAGTATTTGTAAAACTAAAACATACTTATAGCTTATTATATAGAGGAATGAATCGGTTCAATTATCCAGTAGATATAGAGAGTTTTGACCATTGTATAGAAAAACTAGATGGTATGATGATTCTACCATATATATTTGAAGGTAGAGTATATTTTTCATCTAGGTGGAGCTTTGATACTGAACCAGTTAAAATAGCCGAACAGTTAGCTACTTATGACTACAAAGAATTTATACTAAAATGTTATAGGGCAGGTATTTTCTTAACTTTTGAACTTGTTACAGCACAATCATTCATAAAAACAATCTATCCTAAATCTAGATATGGACTCTATCTTGTAGCATCTCAAGATTCTGAAGGAAACCCATATCCATTAACAAAAATAGGAGATAATGTATTTGTAAATAGCGGCAATATATCAATAAAAGTGCCAAAAATTATTTTAACCCCCGAAATTTACGATTTCAAAACAATGAAAGAGCTGGAAGAGTTTTTCAAACCATTTGATGGGAGAGATTTTGAAGGTGTAGTAGTCTATAAAAATTCAAAACCATATAAAATAAAAACTCCTCAATACAAAGCCATAAAAAACTCTTTAACACAATTATGTACAGATATGGCTATAGCAATTATTAACAATGAAGTTAATAAATTTCCAAGACCTGATCTAATGCAAAGGTTTAAAATACTGTATGATGATATACTTACATTATTTGAATCTTTCAAATATATGGTTAAAAAATATAGATCTAAAAAAGCTATAGCTAAAGATATAGAGTTTTTGCCATACTATTTCAATGCACTATATTACTTATTTGAAGGCAGAGAAGATAAAGCACTTGAAATACTTCATAAATACTATATAGATAGAATAATTGAAATAATGAAACTGGATGCCTATACAGTAGAGGAGGATTATAATAGTTATGTATGAATATCCAGTTATAGAGAAAACTTTTATTTCAGAAGAAGGTTGGAAAGATATGCCCCCTATAACTAAAACCTCGTTATTAGTTTCTACTATAAGAAAATTCTTATCTGTAGAACATCTTAAAAAACTTAGACTAGAAGGATATACTTATTATAAAGAAGACAGACTTGAATTTAAAAAACTAGAAATAGTTCCTGCAGAAATATTAGGTTTAAAAGGTGTAGCCATACAGATAGAAGGGTGTATAGTCCGTGATTAACTTGTTTTTGTTTATTATATTAGGGTATATTATTATAGTAGTTATAACGCTTTTTATTCTACAAGCGTTTTATCCTCCAGACCCTTTAATAGGCAGTACTAATGAGTTAAATATTGGGTTAGCACTAACAACAGCAGTAATCATAATCATAGCTATAATATTTCTCTTAAAAATTTTTATACTAGGAGGTTAATATGATAGACTCTATAGAGATTAATGAAAAAAGAGAAAAAATTTTTGATGAAGTATCTCGTATTTGTAATGAGTTAAAACCAGAACACGCTGAACTTATTCTTGAGTTTTTTGCTACTCAAGTAAAGGCTTTAGAATTATTTAAGAAGAAACAGTACGATTACGGCCCTTCAAACATTTCTAATTTTGGTGATATTGGAGTATTAGTACGATTAAATGATAAAGTAGAACGTCTAAAGAATTTAATGTTTAATAATAGATCGGCTGAAAATGAAAGCATTGTAGATACATGGTTGGATATTGGAAATTATGGTTTAATAGGGTATATGTGTTATCTAGGATTATGGTCTGACGCTAAACATTATAATATCTCAAAACAAGAAGAGATTGTAAAGAAGGGAGGATAATAAATGATAATAAAAAAATATAGAAAAATTCCAGTAGTAATCGAAGCCGTAGCATTCGAATACCCCAACTACCCTAGTGAGGTTGCTGATTGGTGTGGGGGCAGGGTTAAAGGTTTAAGAAAGATAGAAGACAATATATGGATAGAGATAGATACTCCAGAAGGCGTTATGCGTGCTTCTTATGGTGATTATATTATTAAAGGAGTAAACGGAGAATTTTATCCTTGTAAACCAGAAATTTTTACCAAAACTTATGAGGATATAAATCCTTTTCAAGGGAAGGAGTAAATTAAAATGAATAATTATTATAACCAAACAGTATCGTTATCATTAGAAAAAGATTTTGAAACGCTACTATGCCCTTATTGTGGTAATGAAACATTGATGTTTTTAGTGCATAGGGGTCGTAATGAATATGATGAAGAATATAAAGAAATTTGGGGGAACCTACGTGCAGATTATTGTCCTAGATGTGGACACGCTCTAAAAGATTAAAAACATATAATAACAGATTGCTTTTATTAAGGCATATGAACAGCCCCTCTTTAACCCCCACCCTTTTAACGAATGCTAGTACAATTAGCTACAACCTTGATGAATACCTATTCGTATTCAATTTCATATTGAGAAAAATCTCTATTACAACTAATTTAACCGAATTTACATATACTGTTAACACTTTGTAGTGGGGTACTGAGTATAATTGGAGTGTAGAGACGAGTGATGAACCAACAGGTATTATCAACAGTACGGCTATATTCAATTTTAAAACAAACGGCAATTTATAAAAATATTGCCGATAGTTTGGAGGGGATTTAGTGTATAAATTTGAATCAAAAACGAACCCGGATATGTGTGTATATATAAAAGGCGCATTCATATCTACAGATGGTGAAGTTTGGAGAATACCAGAACCAAAAGAGCTACAATTACTACAAGATCTTGAAAACACAAACGAATTAATAGTTACAGAAATTGAAAATGATGAAACACTGCCTACTTTTGCAGATTATAGTAACTTAGTTTTACTTACCCCTAAAGAAGCTTGTGAAAAAGTAGGGTTTGATTATTCAGAAGATGACAAAAATATACATATATCTTGTAAATGTGGTAATCCTATTAAAGCAATTATTAAAGACGGAGTAACAATATCTATTTATTGTGATAAATGTAAAAAAGGTATAATAGATGCTCTTTATGCACATATCTTATTTGATACTATAGATCCTGATATTTTACAAATTAATTTACAAGATCCTGCAGTATGGATTACTGTAGATGAAGAAGGATATAATTTATTTAAAGAAAAAATTAATCAATAATAGGAGGAAATATTATGGAACTAAGAGGTTATATTGTAGATAAGGCTGGAAATACCTTTATATTTAAAAATATTGAAGCTTTAAATATTATACATACCAGAGATTATACAAGTACACGGTTACCAGAATATACAAAATCTTATATAATAGTACAAATAGACCCTAAAGATGTAGATTGGAAATTTACTACTATAAGTTGGATAATAAATACTATACTACTGGAGGGTATAAAACTTACATATGTAGATAAATATGGAAATTTTATGTCTGAAACAAAACTCTTTAAACCTGTTACTATTACAGAGGATATTGGGAATAGGTTTAATTGGGAAAATGACAAACAAGAGCCCTATCCAGAAATAACTCTGACAATGTATCTTTAGTATAATTTAGAAAAATTAAATTATACTAAAGTCTGATTTAGTATAATTATAGGAGGTTAATTATGGATATAGGTATAATTTTAGGTATTATTGGACTATCAGGACTTACTATATTTTTTATAGTATATGGAATCCTTACTAGAAAAACTGTCCATTACTGGCAAGTAATACGAGATGATATGATGGTAGCAGAAGGATATTTTAATTATATTCCCAAAGTAGGAGATGTAGTATATTATTACATTATTGGAGATTTTGGAGAGTTTACCAATTTCCTTGAAGAGGGTAAAGTTACTAAAATAGTTACTGTATTAAATGGTAAAGAATCTTATATAAAGGTTTATACTGAAAAACTTAATCAAATGTATGTTAGTCAAATACCCCATGGCTAAAGCCGGGGGTCTCCGCCTAATAATTTGATGCGATGAATGATTTTAAATAAAGTCTGTAATTATGATAAATAATAAAGTTATAGGCTAAATATAAAAGAATCATAATTATTAATTAAATTTATAATAGGAGGTTATTATGCCACTTAATAAAGAATTAGATCTTATATTAGCAAGTGCTTTAGAAAATACAGTACACGTACCTGAAGAATCCCATGTTATAATCCATGTGATTATAGATGATATATCTTATGATGCTTGTCAAAAAATTGCTCAAGAAGTTGTACGTAGACTTAAATCAACAGATTCTCATACTTCCTGAGGAGGTTATTATGAGTGTTGAACATATTGATGATATAATAAAAGAAATTGAGAGAAGACAAGAATATGATAGACAGCATCCTTATAAAACATTTTTTAAAACCGTGTTTTGGAGATGGCCTGTACATAGACTCCCTACTATAATAAAAGATTTTTATTATGAGATTATATATTTCTTTCAAAGAAACATAAGAGGATTTTCAGACAGAGATTTTTTTCAAGCAGATGAGTATATAGCTACCACATTAGCAAATATTCTTGAATTTATAGCTGAAAATCATACAGGGTACCCTCATCCATATACTAATGATGAATATACTAACAAAGTACGAAGAATAGCAGAAGCCTTTAAAGAATATACATCTTTAAATGATAAAGAAGCAAAAGAAATAGCTGATTTTATGTGTGAAAATAAAGAACTTTTTAATACTGATAAAGACGAATATTACAAGAAATATGATGAATTAAGAGCAAAACAAGCAGAAAGAATAGAATATCTATGTAAAATAATGGAAGAGTTGTTCAAAGATGGATTTTTTACTAAATTATGGGATTAGGGGCAGATACTATATGGGAATAGAGACTTATGAGAGAGTACCTAAAATTGTAGAGGCTATACAAGTAAGGTTAGATACATTTGCCGACATAGTTAATTGGTTACAAAGCAATAATGAAAACTGTATTTATCACGCTACGCCTCATAATGGAATATATATAGAATTACTTAAACTAAAAGGTTCTTTAAAAGCTAAAGAGAATGATTATATTGTAAAAAATGATTCAGGAGAATTTTATGTATGTGATGAACACACTTTTAAAGATACATTTACCATTATAGGAGGTAATAATGACTATTAATATTGAATACCCAGTAGGCAGTACTGTGGCAGATAAACATTTTGCTGAAAATGGAGAATTGAAATTATATACAGTAACAAAAATTTCTTTGCAAGAAGGGACTTCCTTCAACAATAAAGCTGTATATACACTTCAAGATAAAAATTTAGGCGATGAGATTAATCGTTTTGAAGAAGATATACTCTCAATATCACAAGCTAATAATGTAATAGCTATGTACTATTACAAAAAGGCAATATTTTATAAAGAAGAACTTGAGCGTATTGAACAACATTATAAAAATCCGAGTAAAAATGTTGTTTTAAAAGTAAAGTATCCTTTAAATACATTAGTGGCTACTTCTAATATATATAAAGACAATATAATAATTTCAGAAGTAGAAGCTGTTTATATTGATTCAAATAGGGTACATTACAAACTAAAATCTAATAGTAAACTATTTCAAGAACATGAATTATGTCTAGCTACTGAAATGTATGCTAATACAGTATGTTATTATTTGGATAAAAGTAATAAGCAAATAATGGCAGAGGTCTGATACTATGTTTCATGTTGGAGATTATGTATGTTTAAAATCAGAGCTTAAAAATGAAGAACTTGAAGTATATCAAATTATTGATAAAACTTCGACTATAGCAGACCTTGTTAAACTTTCAAATAACCAATCTCTTACTAGGGAATCTCTTGCTAATTTAATATTTCTAGGAAAAGCAATTGAACATTTATATAACTATTACAATGATCTTGTTAATTACGGAGAAGTAATGGCAGAAAGATTTCATAAATACTTAGATATGTTAGAGACTAATCCTAATAAATTTTTACGAAATATTGAAACAGGTAATATACCAAAATACATAAAACGACCATCTAAGGAGGTAAAATAATGTTTAAAGTAGGAGATTATGTTGCTATGAAACATCACATATATGAAGAGCGTATAATGCCTTTATTCAAAATAAAAAGTATTGAAGATTCAAAAATTAGAGTAACTGATATAATTACGGGAGTAACATATCTAATGGTGTCTGATGAAAATCTAATAGGTATTGAAGAGGCTGCAGAAGAACTTACGAGGTATTTTGCAGAATTAGAAGATTATGCAAAATATAACTACAATAATTTATACACTATTAGACACAAATATAGTAATTGTGATGATTGGCTTGAATACTATAAAGATTTTTACGAAAAAACGTATAGGAAAACACGATGAAAATAACAACTAAAATATATATAATTCTTGTTAGTACACAATAAGC
>Ga0334893_1002291_pt1 | contig 14811 bp, 16 predicted proteins | sample GraSluR3_MG_5_FD_207218 | JGI IMG/M metagenome (GOLD analysis project Ga0334893, IMG submission 207218) | Sludge microbial communities from methane-producing bioreactor in Wageningen University, Netherlands - Granular Sludge_09_05-R3 | ecosystem: Engineered > Bioreactor > Anaerobic >...
TTCTTCAATAGTGCTACACTCATGCTCTGTCCTAACACCGTTTATCATATAAGCATTCAATTCTTTGCCTGTTAGTTCTGGACCATGTCCGTCTATTATCTTACTTTGTGCCATATTCATTTTTTCAAGCATATCGGTATCACCAGTGATTACACCAGGATAATTCATAAGTTCACCTAATCCTAAAACTTTTTGGTGATTAAATAATTCATATAGTTTCTGGGCATCTAATTTTGCACCAGATGTTTCAAAGTCTGTAGAAGGTACACAAGAGGGAAGCATAAAAAAACCATTTAGAGTGGTTTTTTCTGTAGCATGCATCATAAACTTAACACCTTCTAAACCTAAAACATTAGCTATTTCATGAGGATCTGCTATAACTGTAGTAGTTCCTCTTGGAACTATTATTCTGGCCATTTGGTTAGGAGTAACAAGAGTAGACTCCATATGCATATGAGCATCAATAAGGCCAGGTGCTACATAACTACCTGCTAAATCAATTTTTTCTTTTGCGTCATAAGACCCTATTCCAATTATTTTTCCGCCATCAATAGCTATATTTCCGTGTATTATTTTTCCATTAAATACATTTATAACTTTGCAATTTAGAAGAACTAAATCAGCTAATATCTTTCCGCTTGCAAGATTTGCTCTTCTTTTTAATCTATCCATTCTATCATCATAAATCACAAGTAAATCCTCCTTGAAGTTATTAATTTATGCTATTTTACCATTTTAATTAGAATATAACTAGGAAATTATAAATTTAATATTATTAGCATTAAATTGGAAAATAATGTATAGTATGTTTTTCGGAGGGTATACATATAATAGGCTAATATAGCTGTATATTTTTAAGAGGGGGTAAGATTAATGCAAAAAATTTTATTACCAGTTGACATTGAAAGGCTTAGCGATAAAACTTTTAAAATCACATGTGATTTAGTACAAAAACTTGATGCATCCTTAGTTATCTTATCAGTTGTTCCTTTTTCTGATAAACATTCACATCCTCAATTATCGAATTTATTAGACATGAAAGATGAACACTTTGTGGAGTATACAGAAAAAATTGTAGCTGACATTTCGGAAAGATTTAAATTAAAAAACATCGAGGCAGAGGTAAAAGTTTTAAAAGGCAATCCAGCAGATGAAATAATTAGATACTCTGAAGAAGAACAATTTGATTTAATTATAATGAATACACAAAATGTTAATTCTACAAAAAGATTTTTTGTAGGAAGTGTAACTAATAAAGTGGTTCATAATTCAAATGTACCTGTTTTAATTATTAGCTAAGAATATATACTGATTAATTAAAAGTGCCTTAAAAGAACAATTAAGGCACTTTTTTTTGCAAATTATATATTAATCAAATTTTGATAAATATATTTTTGAATTTACTTGACAAAAAAATATTAATAATCATATATACTAAAATTCATATATGAAATAGTGAGGTAACTTAATGGATGTTTTTCGTACGAATCCAGAATTATTTATTGAAAAATCAGAGATACTAAAAGCACTTGGACATCCTCAAAGGCTTTGTATTGTAAAAATGCTTTGCGATAAAGAGTGTGCAACTGTATCAGATATGCAGATTTGCCTTGACGAAATACAGCCAACTGTATCGCAACATCTCTCAAAGCTAAAGTTAGCTAAAATTATAAAAGGTGAAAGAGATGGAAATAATATAAATTATTCAATTTTCAATGAAGCAATGAAAAAAAAGGTAAAAGTAATTATTAATAATCTTTTTGAAGATTAATTAAAAAGTGGAGGAAAATTTATGAAAAAAACTGATTTGCTTGTTATTGGAGGAAGTGCAGGAGGAATACTTAGTGCAACAACTGCAAGAAAAGCATATGGAAAAGATATAGATATAACCCTTATTAGAGAAACTCCAAAAGTTATGGTGCCTTGTGGAATTCCGTATATATTTGGAACACTTCACAGTACAGATAAAAACGTAATTCCAGATACAGGATTAGAAGATGCAAATGTTAATTTATATGTAGATAGCGTTATAAAAATTGATAGAGAAAATAAACAAGTTAGTACAGTAGCTGGAGAAGTATTTGAATACAAAAAACTTATACTAGCTACAGGTTCATTACCAATTGTACCTAAATTTATACCAGGTCATAATCTTCAAAACGTATATCCTGTACTAAAAAATAAAGATTACCTTCAAACAATTCTAGAAAAAATTGAAAATATACATAATGTAGTAGTTATAGGGGGAGGTTTTATTGGAGTAGAATTTGCTGAACAAATGAATCTTATCGGCAAAAAAGTAACCCTTGTAGAGATGGCAGATGCGTGTTTATGGCAAGCTTTTGATAGTAGTTTTTCAAAAGATATAGAAGAGAAATTAAAGACAAATGGAATAGATGTAAAAACTTCTACGAAAGTAAGCAAAATAGTTGGAGAAAATGTAGTTGAAGGTGTAGAATTTGAAAATGGAGAGACAGTAAAAGCAGACATGGTTATTCTTGGACTTGGAGTAGTTCCAAATGCAAAACTTGCAAAAGAAGCAGGTCTTGATGTAAATTCAAGAGGAGCAATAATAGTGGATCAATACACAAGAACTAATGATCCAGATATATTTGCAGTTGGAGATTGTGCAGAGAAAAAATGTTTCTTTACAGGAAAAGATGTACCAGTACTACTTGCATCAACAGCAGCAATGGAAGCTAAAATTGCAGGTTGCAATGTATTTCATCTTCGTCTTATACGTGCAAATAAAGGTACAATAAGCGCATTTTCTACTAAAATATATGGCAAAACATATGCAGCTGCAGGTATAACAGAAGAGAAAGCAAGACAAGAAGGCTTTAGTGTAATGGTAGGGCAATTTACGACGATGGATCGTCATCCAGGCTCACTTCCAGGAATACAAAAAATTCATATAAAAATGATATTCTCAAAATGCTCTGGAGTGATTCTAGGAGCTCAAATATGGGGAGGAGATACTGTAGCAGAAATGATTAATATATTGAGCCTTTCAATTCAAAAAGGAATTACAGCAGCAGAATTAAACACCTTCCAAGTTGCTACACATCCACTTGTTTCAGCATCACCAATAGCATACCCAATAAATGCAGCAGCAATGGATGCACTTTCCCAAAATTGTAGACATCTTAATGAAGATTTGACAATTTAAAATAAAATAAATGAAAAGGCAACTAATTGTTTTAAAAAATGGTTATTACTTTTAAATCAATGAAGAGATAATGAAGCTAAAAATATTTTAGTTTCATTATCTTTTTTTTAATTGATAATTAACCATAAAGTTTACGTATTTTTTTACACTTTTAATATTTATTATGAAAATTATTAAAGCACCTTGCATTTCGTTTGCTACATAATCATGTATAATATTGTATAATTATTAACAAAAATATATTATACTTTTATTAAAGTAATAAAAAAATTAAAAATACAAAGGGGGATACTGATGTTTAATCAGGAAAATTATGAATAGAGATTATATTATTAAGCCAATAAGTGAATTGATTTTAAATGTAAATGAAATGGATAGAAAGCCTCTCCTATCTTTTAATAAAATGATAGGAAGCCCAGAAAGAGTAGAAAATTTTCTTGAAATATTCTTTACAGCTGTAGAGCAAAATACTTCTAAACAAACAATATGTTTTAAAATGATTGAGAAGTTTGCTTCACCTGAATTCTATTCTGAAGTAATCAAAATATTATCTGGAAATTGTAACAATATACAAGTTCAGACAATTTTTAAATCAACAGTTGCTATTCCAGATGATATTGAGCTAGTAAAAAAATCCATTCCTATAATAACAAGAAAAATTAGAGAAGTATTTGATCCAGAGGTTATGTATCATGGAGTGTGTTTGCTATATAGGCTGATATCAAAATTTCCAGAATTAGAATATGTTTTGGAGTCGAATTATATAATGCTTGGAAAAGAAGAACTTGATGCATGTATCAAAAGATTTGAGATTTTATATATGTGGCAAACCAAAGAACATAGAGGAAAAGCTAAACCTGGATATATAGATAATTTAGAAGAATTTATGGATTTTTCACTAAGATTTATAAAATTTAATTAAAAAAAAGCTATAGATTTATATAAATCTATAGCTTTTTTATTTAACTTATAAAAATTATTTTAAACTCTCAGGTTCTTTTTTAGTATAGACTCTTTTGCTGTTAGCTTTAGTATCCATTATAGTATTATTCATTTCTTCTACTTCTTCTAGTAAAAGCTTTACTTGTTCAGCTGGAACGTTATAGTATAAAAATAAATCTTCAAACTTTTTAATAGTTTCATGTAATCTATTACTAATTTCTATAAATTCACTTACATGAGATGAATTAACAGCATTTTTAAATTGCTCAACGTCTATTTCTATTATATTAATTACGTCATCTTCGTTGTCATAAGCTTTAATAGGAAGAGGATAAGGCTTTATTCTCTCTAAAAAATACTTACCTTTAGAGTTTATGTTATATGCATATTCTAAAGTGATGTAACCAAGATCAAATGAGACATAACAAAGTTTGCCATTAATTTGTTTTACGGATGCGCCCATTTGAGTGAGCTTCATAGAATGCTGGATGGCTTCTGTACTAATCATATACTTTTTCAATTTCTGTCTCCCTTCTATTAAGATCCATTTTATATAAATAAAATTATTTAAAAATTACTTTATATATATTCTATACATAAAATAAAATCAGGTAAATAGTAGAAATGATAATTGAGATAATCATCATAGGGAAACCTATACGCATAAAACTCATAAAACTTACTGGTCTTCCTTCTTTTGCCATGATACCTGTAACTATAACATTAGCAGATGCTCCGATTATAGTTCCATTTCCGCCAAGACATGCGCCTAGTGCAAGTGCCCACCATAGGGGATATGCATCTAGTTGGCCAGAGGCAGTCATTGCTTTTATAAGAGGAATCATTGTAGCAACAAAAGGAATATTATCCAAAAATGAAGAAGCAATAGCAGATACCCATAGTATAGCTATAGCAGTTACAAAAAGATTTCCTTTAGTAAGTGAAAGCATTTGTTTAGCAAGGCTATCAATGACTCCGACTTCTACTAGACTTCCTACTAAAATAAATAAACCCATAAAAAAGAATATAGTAGGCCATTCTACTTCTAATAAAATTTCCTCAGGGTCTATTTTACTTATTACTAGTAAAAGGGCAGCTCCTCCTAGAGCGACAGTTGCTGATTCTAAATGAAATTGAGCATGAATCATAAAGCCAAGAATAGTAATAAATAAAACAGATAAACTTTTCTTAAGTAAAACTGTGTCTTTAATAGTTATTGTTTCATCCATATTCATTATCTTTAACTTGTTTTCATCAGTAGCTTTGAGAAAATCTTTATATATTAGCTTTAAGATGAATAATGTGACAATAGAAATAACGATAACTACAGGTCCTAAATTAATCATAAAATCTAAAAAGCCAAGACCTGTTGCACTACCAATCATAATATTAGGAGGGTCACCTATTAGGGTGGCTGTTCCGCCTATATTAGCTATAAGTATCTCTGTAAACATGAATGGTATAGGATTTGTATCTAGAGTGTCAGTTATTACTAGTGTAACTGGCACTATTAATAAAATAGTAGTAACATTGTCCAAAAAAGCAGAGGAAATAGCAGTTATAATTGCAAATAAAACTAGTATTTTCCATGGATCGCCTTTAGCTTTTTTAGCAGCTCTTATTGCTAAATACTCAAATATTCCAGTTCTTTTTAAAATATTAACTATAATCATCATTCCAACCAAAAGACCTATGGTATTAAAATCAACATGCTCTATAGCTTGCTCTTGATTTAAAATACCAAGCACTATCATAACAATAGCACCAAATAAAGAAATTGCAGTACGGTTAATTTTTTCTGAGATTATAATACCATAAATTACTAAAAAAATAGTAATAGGTATTGCAGTGGCACTTGCAAACAACACATCACATCCTTATCTATAAAAATTCCACATATGATATTACTCCTTTAAATTATCAGTGTCAAATTAAATAAAATAATAACTAGCTTAAATATGATAGTGTTAACATATAATCTTAGTTTTTGTTAAATATTTTTAAAGACTTTAAATCTAAAGTTGAAAAAATTAGTCCTAGTAAAATAATAAATCCTCCGGTCCATTGTGAAGCTGATAGTTGTTCTTTTAATATAATTTGCGAACTAAGAAGACCAGTTATAGGGACCATAAGAGAAAGAGGTGCAATTTTTGAAGCTGGATATTTCCCAAGTAATACACTCCAAGTTCCATAGCCAAAAATAGTAGCACCAAATGCCAAGTAAAAAATTGAAAAAATAGAAATTGGACTTAGAGAAGTTATAGTTCTCAACATAACATCTGGACCGTCGAGTACAAAAGAAAAAATATAAAGTGGTATAGGAGGAACTAGACTTGTCCAAACCACTACTCCAAGCATATCAATTTTTTCTCCTAAGTATTGAGCCCTATTAGAAGCAAACTTTAAAACTATATTAGAAAGAGCCCAAAAAAATGCAGCTAATAGTGTTAATAAAAGTGCGGGAAGAGGAACTGCAGTTATGCTACCAGCATTGCTTGCAATAAAAGCTAGTCCAATAGCAGCTATAAAAAGCCCTATTATTTGTTTTGGCTTTATGGATTCATGTAGAAATAAAAAAGCAAGTAGTGGAGTCATAAAAGCTGCTGATTGGAGAGTGATTGAAGATAAACCTGCAGGCATACCGATTTGCATAGCATAAAAAAGACATGAAAATTGACCAACACCAACAGATAATCCGTAGGCGATGGCATATTTCATGTCGATTTTTGGACGTTTTACAAAAAAGAGAGCAGGTAGTACAAAAGTGTATCTTAATGCTGCTAGTAGCATAGAAGGTACGCCGTTTAAACCCAACCTAATAACAGTAAAGTTGACTCCCCATATGATGACAACCATTAAAGCCATTACTAAATCCTTCTTTTTCATAATAACCTCCCAATATTCATTTTTTAATATTTACTTATCTATGGAATCGAATTCATCTAAAAAAGAAAAATCTTCTCCATTATGTTTCCAACCTAGAATGCAATCTAAATTTACATTTTCAGCTGCTTTAAAAATAGATTTGTCTACATTTTTAAAATTCTTTTTTAAATTAGCAATTAGGTCTTTCATTTCCTGACGCTTGCTTCCAGTCTTTTTAGCTGCTACCATACATGCACAATTAAGAGGCCAAATTCCATTTGTTTGAGTAAATCTTTCTATGAACACTTCTTCAACATAATATAAAGGTCTAATAAGCTCAAGACCATCATAGTTTGTGGACTTAAGTCTAGGAAGCATAGTTTTAAAGGTTCCTGTATAGAGCATATTTAGCATAGTAGTTTCGATTACATCATTAAAATGGTGGCCTAAAGCTAGCTTATTACAGCCTAGTTCTTGAGTTTTATTGTATAGGGCACCTCTTCTCATTTTTGCACACATATAGCATGGGTAGTCCTGGGCGATTTTATCAGCAATTTTAAATATATCCGTTTCAAAAACTTTTATTGGTATATTCAAGTAACTAAAGTTGTCCATCATAAGTTCTCTTACGCTTGGATGATATCCAGGATCCATAGCTATATATTCAACTTCAAAAGGAATTTTAGTAAATTTTTTAAGCTCTTGAAATAATTTAGCCATAAGAATGCTATCCTTACCACCAGATATAGCAACAGCAATTCTATCACCTGGTTGAATCATATCGTAATCATTAATTGCCTTTAAAAACTTTGACCAAATACCTTTTCTATAGGTTTTTATTATACTTCTTTCGATTACATCTAGGGGCCTTCTTTCATTAAAAGGCACCAAAACTTCACAACCGTTTCCTGCTAGTTCTGACATTTTTACACCTCATCTTTCAACGAAATATTATATCATTATGTACTATATTTGTCCTTAATAAATATCGAAATTGAATATTCTAAAAACTTTTACAATGGTATAATATAATTCATGAAAAAAATTACATTTTATATAAACAAAACTATACATAGAAAAAGGGGAGTATAATATGGACTACGAATTTAGGTTATTAACACATGATGATTATGATGAAGTAAAAGAAATGTGCAAAGACATATGGGATGGAACTGATTATATGCCATTGGTTTTTCATAACTGGGTTGATGATGAAAAGGGAGGGTTTTTCTGTATAATAGACAAAGCTAAAAATAAAATAGCTGGAATTTCAAAGTTTTCTATACTGCCAGAGCAAATGGGGTGGCTTGAGGGACTTAGAGTACATGAGGAATATAGAGGCCAAAAATTAGCAAGAAGAATTCAAGAATATATGAGCGAATTGGCAAATAAATATCTAGAGGAAGGGAAAGTAAATAAATTAGGAGCCTGTACTCATCTTAATAATGCAGCTAGTCGAAAGATGCTTGAATCATCAGGTTTTGAAATAAAGCAACAGCATATGATAATTATGAAGCCATATGAAGAAAATAATGCAGTGACAACGACTAAGTCTTTTATAGTTATTAGGTGGAAGCCTACACTAGAGGAGTTTATTAACTTAAATTATTTTAAATCAAGAGACATGGTATTTCACTGTGACTTCACTTTTATGGATGTAACAGAAGAATTATACGATATACTTATAAAAAAAGATGCTTTTTGGGAAATAAACGGAAAAAAAGGTATTATCTACTATAAAGTGGAAACCTGCTTTGTGGCTATAGATGAAGATGTAGATACTATAGAGACATTTAGCGATTATCTATATCAAAAAAATAAAACTGGATTTACACCATATACTACTGTAGATCTAAAAAATCCTAATCTATTAGAAAATTTAAAAGCAAATGGATATATTACTTGGTCAGACTGGCAAATGGACTATTTCTATTATTTAAAGAAGTAAAATAGTAGTTAATTTTAAACCAATCTAAATTTTGGATGAATTTATGATTTTAGGGTAAATTATCTAAAAAGGAGGTTGGTTTTTTATGTATAAAAACAATATTATTTTAGCTTTAGGTTTAATATTCATGCTGATATTTAGTGCTTGTAGTCCCCGAAACACAGAGGATTTATCTAAAGAGCTCGCTTCACTAAAAGATGAGAATAAAATTTTGCAAGAAAAGATTAGTAGCTTAGAAGAGCAATTAAATGAGGACACAAATAATGAGGCTGCTACAATGACATCTTTATCTCTAGCTGTTGAGGTAGTAAACATATTAAAAGCAAGAGATATGAATGAACTTAAAAACTATGCACATCCTCAAAAAGGAATAAGATTTTCACCATATGCATATATAGATGAAACAAATGATATAATAGTCGATGCCAATGACTTAGAGGCCTACATGAATTCTTCTGATATTTATACATGGGGAAACTTTGATGGTACAGGGGAACCTATAGACCTTAATTTTTCAGATTACTATGATAGATTCGTATACAATCAGGATTTTGCAAACCCTCATATTATAGGAAATAATCAAATAGTTCAAACTGGAAACACCATAAATAATATTGAGGATGTATATCCAAATGCTCAGTTTGTGGAGTTTCATTTTACAGGATTTGATCCACAGTATACAGGTATGGACTGGACTAGCTTAAGAATAGTGATGGAGGAATATAACTCTCAGCTTTATATCATAGGAATCATACACGATGAATGGACTATATAGTAAATATATGATTTTGACAGGAGAAAAATTACAATGCCATTTAAAATATTAATAATAGAAGATGAGAAAAATATCAGTGAAATAGTAGCAAAATATTTGGAAAAAGAAGGCTATACTACCCTAATTGCAAACGATGGGATAGAAGGACTTACCTTATTTAGAGATTCACATCCTGATTTAGTCATATCCGATGTTATGATGCCTACTATAGATGGATTTGAAGTACTAAGAGAAATAAGACTTATATCAGACGCACCAGTTATTATGCTCACGGCAAAGCAAGAGGAAGTAGATAGACTAAAAGGCTTTGAAAATGGAGCAGATGATTATGTTACAAAGCCTTTTAGTCCAAAAGAATTGGTTAGAAGAGTAATGGTTATGCTAAAACGAACCTATAAAGCAATTGAAGATAAACAAGTGTTAATAGAGGGCGAATTAAAGCTCGACTTGAATAAACAAAAGCTATATAAAAATGAAGATGAAATTGATATAACATCAAAGGAATTTCAAATAATATATGCTTTTTTTAAAAATCCTAGGCAGATATTATCTAGAGAGCAGCTTATAGAGCTTGCATTTAGCAACGATTTTGATGGTTTTGATAGAACTATAGATGCTCATATTAAAAAAATACGTCACAAGATTGAAGAGGATACTAAAAACCCTAAATATTTAAAAACAAAATATGGAGCTGGATATATATTTGGAGGCTCAGATGAAGATTAAAAATCAACTCATTATTATTATAATAGCAATACTCTCCGTAGGGGTTTTAATCCAGTCTTTTATAGCGAGTAAATATATAGATAACTACTTTAATAGCTATATAATGCAGGAGTATAATCAAAATATAGCTAGGATATCACTAATAGCTCAAGAGATAATAGCGGATAAAGAAAGCTCAAGTAGTTCAAGACCGATGATGTCACAGATGGCATATAGAAGGACTTTATCGTCGTATATGATTGACCCTATAGTAGAGATAAATATATATTCGAATCAAGGTAGACTACTGTTCACCTCAAGTGGAGCTATGGGTCAGGGACATATGAATTTTGCTAATAATCAAGAGGATAGTTTGGAGCTTGAGGCAGATATATTTGATGTTTCAAATGATGAAAATCAAAAAATAGGAAATCTTGAAATAATTAGAAATAAAGATGTAAAAAACTGGCAAACTTCAGTGCTTTTTAATAAAGCACTATATAGTGGCGCAGCTATTGCTTTTATATCAGTTGCTATTATTGCAGGATTAATTATTTGGATAGTAAGTGCTAAGTTTTCAAAGCAGCTCATAGACACTGCTTATTATGCAAGTAAAATAGAGCAAGATGATCAGGTCGATATAGCACTTTCAGAAACAGTAGAAATCAAACAAATTCAGTTAACCTTATTAAACCTTGCATCTAGACTAAAGCTTAAGACTAAAATAAGAAAAGAAAAAGCTGACAAGCTTTCTCACGAAACTAGAACACCTCTAACTATTTTAAAATCAAATATAGAAGCAGCTATAGATGAAGTGATAGTATTAGATGAGCAAAACCTAAATCTATGCCTAGAACAGATAGATACATTGTCTGAAATGATGACAAATATTTCAGATATAATAACAGACGATAGTGAGGATACTTCCATAGAACTATCTGAACTTGACTTAACAAAAGAAATAAAAAATATTATAAAAAGCCTTAGCTTACAATATACTAAGAAAAATATTGCGCTTACATCAAATCTTCCAAACGAACTGCTAATACATTCAGATAAAAATAAAATAAATCAATCAGTGTATAATTTACTCACAAATGCCTATAAATTTACTCCATATGGTGGTAAAGTAGATATTTTAGTAAAAAACCTAGATAATTCTGTTACAATTGAGGTAGCTGATAGTGGAATGGGAGTAAAGCAAGAAGAGTTAGATAAAATATTTACTGCCTACTATAGAAGCAATGAGCATAAAGAAACTCAAGGAGATGGGTTGGGACTTTATATCGTAAGCACAAACATGATACTTTTAGGTGGGAGTGCTTCTGCTTATATAAATGAAAGCAAAGGGCTCACAGTAAAGTTAATATTACCACAATAATTAAAATTATTTAAAGGAATGGAAGGTAAATTTAAAATGAACAAATTAAAATTAGGCAAAAAAGACTGGACAGTAAAAATAGCAGAGGTATTACTAGATGGAATAGAGCTAAATGAAGTTCTTGGTTATTTAAAAAGCATAGAAGATGTAATAATAGGAATGAATAGCAATCAAGACTATATGTTAGTTGAAGAAAATAAATCAAGAACCTATATAATTAGAAAAAATGAAAAAGACTTAGAGCTAGCGATACTAAGTATAATGGATGCTAAGGATATACTGAAAAAATAATCTAAAGAATTTGAAATTTTTTAAAGCAGGGACTGGAGGGGATTTTATGGATGAGACAGCTATCTATGAACTATCAAAAATCATCCAAGCTAGTGAAAACATAGTATTTTTTGGTGGAGCAGGAGTGTCAACTGAGAGCAATATCCCAGATTTTCGCTCAGAGGAAGGCATATACAACATAAAATCAAAATACAATTTCCCTCCAGAAACCATGCTCAGCCATAGCTTTTTTATAAATCAAACTTCACTTTTTTATGACTTTTATAAAACCTCGATGATATTTCCAAATGCAAGACCAAATCTAGCACATTTTACACTTGCAAAGCTTGAGCAAATGGGAAAGCTAAAGGCAGTAATAACTCAAAATATAGATGGACTTCATCAAGCAGCTGGCTCACATAATGTACTAGAGCTCCATGGAAGTATTCATAGAAATTACTGTATGGGCTGTCAGAAGTTTTTTGACCTTGACTATATATTAAGCTCAGAGGATGTTCCTCTATGTGATGAATGCTCTGAGATAATAAAACCAGATGTAGTTTTATATGAAGAGGGGCTTGATTACGAAGTGATAGAAAAATCAGTATATGCAATTCAAAATGCAGATACCTTAATAATAGGAGGAACTTCCTTAAGTGTATACCCTGCGGCAGGCCTTATTGATTACTATAGAGGGAATAATCTTATACTCATAAATAAGGGTGAGGTTTATAAAAAAAGCAAAGCAAAACTAGTATTTAGAGATAGCATAGGCGAAGTACTTAGTTTAGCTTTAAAATAATAGTCCTGACTATTAGCAAGGAACTATTTCTAATGCATATAAACTTCAAAAATTAAAGGGACTATCCTGAAAATTAAATTATTCTAGGATGTCCCTCTATTATTGTGTAAAAAATAAATATAATAATATTACTCTACAATTTTAGCTTCCAGAATATTCGCATCGGCATATTTTGTCATCAGGCTGTTTATTTTTTCTATATACTCATTAAGCTTTGAATCTCCTTCAAAACATATCACCATCATCATGATATGCTTACTTTCTTCAGTTACTTGAGTTCGAACAGAATCTGAAGTAGTAGAAGCAAAGTAACCCTCATCATCCTTAAAAACAGGCATATTTTCAAGGTTAATTTGACCTCTTCCTATACCCTCATAATAGTCTCCAGCATTTCCTTTTGTGAATACTACATCGCCCTTAACTTTAGCTAAATCTACACACCCAAGACTATGGCCAGTCTCTAGCGAAATAAGATTGTTTATATCAACTATATTATTTACCTTATATAAATCCATTCCTTTAGGAATACGGCGAATAAGAGAATCTGAAGAAACTCTATATCTGCTAGGGTCTTTGCCTAATTTTTTATATGATCTTCTAGAAGCCTGAATACTTTCTATTTTAAGTACATCTTCTAAAGTAAGAGTTTCCTGAAGATGCTTATAAACAGAGTCAATCATGCCCCATAGCTCATCATCACTAGGTGAAACCACAACATTTGCTTCAATTATACCTAGCTGTAGATTAGGTAGTATTTCTTTTACTTTTTCATCAATTCTAACATTCATAGTGTACCCTCCAAAATAATATATTATGAAAAAATTAAATAACTGTATCAAGACTGTAGTCTATAAGCTCATCGTCTTTATAAGTGAACCTAGCAGTAAAAAAGTTGTACTTAGTCATCCACTTCATAAAAATCTTGTCGCCTTCAAGCATATTAAGCTGATTGATATCTGATTTTGGAATCCATTTTAGTTTTCCTTCTTCATTCTCAATTACATCTCCAGAAAAATCATCACAAGAAAACAAAAACATATACCAGTCATTATCTCCCATAAAGTCAGGAAAGGTTATAAAGCCACGAAGCTTTACGCTATTAGCTTTTAGATTACTCTCTTCGTAGATTTCTCTTATGATGCACTGCTCAGGGGTTTCACCAGGATTCATCTTACCACCTAGCCCCACCCATCTATTCATATGAATGTCGTTTTTCTTTTTTATCCTATGCATCATCAATATCTGGTCGTCACGCTCTATATAGCAGTGAGTAGATAAAATCATAGTATCACCTGCACTTATCAAAATTAATAAACATACAAAAATATTGTAACACACAAATAAGTATACAATAAACAAAATAAAATAACTTTATCCTGAATTATTCATACAATTTTTAATAAATCGACAAAACTATGTATTTTAAAGCATTATACAGGCGTAGCCTTTTACACCTATTAGGTGAAACTACAAAAAAATAGAAAAGAGCTCAATTTCGTGTTAAAGTTTAAGTGACTAAACGAAAACAAAACATGAGAGGAGCCTTTTCTATGTCTAGTTTACAACAATATTCACTTAACTTCAATAAAAGTCTTTCATATAATTTCCAAGGTGGTAATCTTTCTTCTGATTCTGGCCTTTTAATTATTCGTTCATTTGTTGAAAAACTTGAAATAAAGCCGTTATTAGAAGATATATTTAAAGATTACTCATATAAAAAACACAGTTTTTCTTCTATAGCCGAACAACTTATTTATACAACTATAGCTGGCTATCGCCATGACGATGATTCAGATAGCTTAAGAAATGATCCAGTATTTACTAATGTACTAGGTAAAAACTCTCTAGCTTCACAGCCTACTATTTCAAGATTTATCAATTCTCTTGATGAAAAAGCGATAGCTTCATTAAACAAACTTCTTCAAAATATATTTGAAAAAGGAAATGACCTTAA
>Ga0334893_1002305_pt1 | contig 14754 bp, 10 predicted proteins | sample GraSluR3_MG_5_FD_207218 | JGI IMG/M metagenome (GOLD analysis project Ga0334893, IMG submission 207218) | Sludge microbial communities from methane-producing bioreactor in Wageningen University, Netherlands - Granular Sludge_09_05-R3 | ecosystem: Engineered > Bioreactor > Anaerobic >...
TAGTATCCAGGAGAAAGAAAAATCAATAATCCTGGGTCGCCTAAGGCGTTATTAGAAAAGAAGAGCTTTATATAAGTAATAGTTTTTCCATTAAACTATTTTTAATGGTAGCTAAATAGGGGTGGTACCACGGAGTATTCATTCGTCCCCGGTAGTTAGAAATAACTGCCGGGGATTTTGTTATTAATTAATTGAAGGATGGTAAACAAAATGAGGAAAAAATTATTTATTCCAGGACCCATTGAGGTTAAAGCAGGGGTTCTGAAAGAGATGTCCAAACCCTTGATTGGACATCGCGGTAAGGAAGCATCTGATTTACAAAAGGCTATTAGTTACAAATTACAAAGCTTAATGTTTACTCAAAATGAAATATTGCTTTCCACTTCCTCCGGTAGTGGTTTAATGGAAGGGGCTGTTCGTTCCTGTACCCGTAAATGTGCTGCTATATTAGCCTGTGGAGCTTTTGGGGAAAGATGGTATCAGATGGCTATAGCTAATCAGGTTAATGCTGAGCTCTTGGCAGTGGAGTATGGTAAACCGATAAGGGGGGAAATGATGAAAAAGATTTTAGATACAGGTAAGTATGATTTAGTTACTGTTACCCATAATGAAACATCTACTGGAGTGATGAATCCATTGCTAGAGATTGCAGGGGTGGTAAAAGAATATCCGGAAATAGTATTCTGTGTTGATGCAGTAAGTTCACTGGGAGGTGTTAAAATTGCGGTTGATGAATTGGGCATCGATATTTGTCTTACTTCCAGTCAAAAATGTATGGGCTTACCGCCTGGTTTTTCTTTTTGTTCTATTTCTCAGAAGGCACTTGAGGCAGCTAGGGGTGTTAAATATAGAGGTATTTACTTTGATTTATTGGGTTTATATGAGTATAAAATAAAAAAGGATTTTCAATATCCTTTTACTCCTTCGCTCTCACATATGTTTGCCTTAGATAGCCAGCTGGACTCTATAATGCTAGAAGGTTTGGAAAATCGTTTTAAAAGACATAAGATAATGGCGAAGCGAGTTCAACAATGGGCAAAAGACAAGTTTGCTCTATTCCCTCCGGAGCAATTTGCTTCTCATACTGTTACCTGTATTAAAAATACCCGTAAACTTAATGTAGCTGAGTTAAATAATAAACTTGGTGAAGTAGGCTTTGTTATTTCCAATGGCTATGGTAAATTAAAGGATAAAACTTTTCGTATTGCTCATATGGGTGATCTAACTTTAAAGGAGATAGAAGAATTATTATCTGTAATTGATTCAATATTAATTTCTGGAGGTGAACAAATTTATGCTTAAAATCCTTATTAAAGATGAGATTGATTCACTGGTAGCTGAAGAATTAAAAAAAAGGGGATTTTTAGTCCAGGAAGGAGATAATAGACTGGAGTCTATTTTTCAGGAAGTACAGCAGAGTGAAATACTTATAGTTCGTTCAACTACCCGCGTGACTAAAAAAGTAATTGATGCTGCACTGCAAACAGGTTTACTTAAGGTAATAATCAGAGCAGGGGTAGGAGTGGATAATATTGAAGTAGATTATGCTCGTGCTAAAGGAATAAAAGTTTTTAATACACCAGAAGCAAGCAGTATATCAGTAGCAGAACTTGCGCTGGCACATATGTTTGTACTAGCCAGAAAGATGATTCCCGCAAATTTTACGATGCGGCAGGGAGAATGGAATAAAAATAAATTTTTAGGCGTGGAATTATCTTGTAAAACATTGGGTATTATAGGTATGGGACGTATTGGCCAAGTTTTAGGTCAAAAAGCCGGTGCCCTAGGTATGCGTATAATCTATTGTGATGTTATAAATCATGAGGGAATAGACGGTAGCTGGCAATATCTTTCTTTACAAGAAGTACTCAGGCAGGCAGATATTATTTCAATTCACGCCTCTGCCGAGGGGAGTGATGGTTATTTAATTGATGAACCACAGTTTAAAATAATGAAGAAAAGTGCTTTTATAATTAATACAGCTCGAGGAAAACTAGTGAATGAGGAAGCTTTACTGAATGCTTTGGAAAAGAGAGATATAGCAGGAGCAGGTATTGATGTATATTGTGAGGAACCGTGTAAAAACATTGCTTTACTACAACATGAGCGAATTTCAGTTACTCCTCATATTGGTGCATCTACTCGTGAAGCCCAATTTAAAATTGGTCTGGAGATTATTCGATTAATTGAAGAGTATCAAAAAAGTAAAAATTGTGAAGAGCAGGAGTAAGAAATGGTATATATTAAGCCATTTAAGGCATTACGACCAAGGAAAGAACTGGTATCAAGAGTTAGCTCTCTTCCTTATGATGTCATAAATAAGGAAGAAGCAAGGAAGATTATTAGGAGTAATTCCTATTCTTTTTTAAAGGTTATTAAACCGGAAGCGACCCTAAGAAGAGAAAAATACGATTCTCTGCAGTTAGCTGAGATAGCAGCAGAAAACCTGCAGGAATTCATTAGACAGAAGATCTTGCTTAAAGACGAAGAGGACTGCTTCTATCTTTATCGACAGAGTAAAAATCTTCACCAGCGAACAGGATTAGTTGCTTGTTTGTCAGCGAAAGATTACCTGAGAGGGATTATAAAGAAACATGAGAATATTAATATAGAGACATGCGAGGCGAGAATTAATCATATTAAGGTTACCAGGGCGCATACTGGTTGTGTGTTGATTATTTATAAGAATAATCAACACATAGAGGAGTTACTAAATCGAGAAACCAGTTGTAAAAAAGCTATCTATGATTTTGAATCTGACGACGGAATAAAGAACAGTTGCTGGAAAATTAAAGAAAAGGAGATTATTGTATCACTTATCAAATCTTTTCAAAATATATCAAGTCTCTATATAGCTGATGGTCATCACCGGGCAACTGCGGCAGCGATGGTGGTCCAATTGTTGGAATCCCGGCAGAAAGAAGATAAAGAGAAGGAAGAAAATGAAGTTAAAGAGTATATGTATTTTCCAGCAGTATTAATACCAGACAATCAAGTTCGCCTTTTAGCTTATCACCGGGAGGCAAAGATCTCTCCGAAGTTTGACAAGGATGTTTTTCTTAAAGACTTAGAGCAGATGTTTCAAGTTGAAAAGGTTACTCCTAATGACCCTTTTTTACCAACCAGGAAACATGAATTTGGGATGAATCTTTCCGGGCAGTGGTATCGATTATTATGTAGAAGAGATATTCTTAGTAAACAAGATATGAATATTATAAATCAGCTTGACGTATCTATTTTACAGGATCTAATACTAAATCCCTTATTAGGCATTGGAAATCTCCCAAAAAGTAGCAGGATAAAATTTATAGGAGGAGAAAATTCCTTACTCCAAATAGAAGAAAGAGTTAAACAGGGATCCATTATTGCTTTTACATTGTATCCTGCTTCCGTAGATGAAGTGATTGAAATTTCAGAAATGCAGCAGGTTTTGCCACCCAAATCAACCTGGTTTGAGCCTAAAGTGAGAAGCGGCATCTTTGTTCATCTTTTTGATTAAAAAATTAGTAATCTTGCACCCGTAGAGCAGGTGGCTTAAAGAACTCCTGAAAGTAGTTAGAATTCTTATGAGTAGTTTTGTCACACTTTTTTCTTGATTTTTTATCTGTCTTTTAAATGAATTTCACATAAAGTAATAATTATTTGCTTTGGACTTTAGAGAAAATGTTAAATACCGAATATAGTTTCAATTTAAGCACTTTCCAGTGCTAAATATTACCCCGAGATATTTTAATCTTTATGTTAATATTATCCTTAGTGCCCTAATTGACATTGAGAAGTATTTATTCTATTCTTTAGGCAAAAGAAGAAATTTTTAGTTTTATGCTTAAAACGAAAACTAAAGAAAAAGGTAAAACTTAAAATATCATGAAATATAAAAAAGTTTATAAGAATTAAAAAAGATGAGGGAAAGGAAATTTTATGCCAGTCAATCTAAGAAATCGTCATTTATTAACTCTCAAGGACTTTAGTAAAGAGGAAATTTCTTTTTTACTGGATTTAGCTATTGAGCTAAAAAAGTCTAAATATGATGGGACGGAACAACAAAAATTAAAAGGGAAGAATATAGCTTTAATATTTGAAAAGACTTCTACCAGAACCCGATGTGCCTTTGAAGTAGCTGCCTTTGATCAGGGGGCTAATATTACTTATCTAGGCCCCACTGGTTCTCAAATGGGTATTAAGGAATCAATGGAAGATACAGCACGAGTACTAGGGCGTTATTATGATGGAATAGAATTTCGAGGATTTAAGCAAGAATCTGTAGAAATATTAGCCAAATATTCCGGTGCAGTAGTCTGGAATGGCTTGACTGACCTTTATCACCCTACTCAAGTTTTAGCTGATTTGATGACTATCAAAGAAAAAGTGAGCAAACCTTTAGAGGAGGTAATTCTGGTTTATATAGGAGATGGAAGAAATAATATGGCTAACTCCCTGCTCATAGCTTCTGCCATTATGGGAATGGAGATTCGTATTGTTTCTCCCCGATCTTTATTTCCTAAAGAAGATATATTAAATGAGACCAAAAAAATATCAGAAAAATCAGGAGTAATTATTAATATAACTGACAATATTTCACAGGGTGTAAAGGGAGTTGATGTTATTTATACTGATGTTTGGGTATCTATGGGAGAAGAGAATAAAATTGTTCAAAGAATAGAATTATTAAAAGATTATCAGATAAATATGGATGTAATTAAAGCCACGAGTAACCCAGATGCAGTATTTATGCACTGCTTGCCTTCTTATCATGATATTAATACTAAGATAGGAAAGGAGGTTTTTGAAAAATTTGGGTTAAAATCTATGGAAGTAACTGATGAAGTATTTCACAGTAAGCACTCTGTAGTCTTTGATGAGGCGGAAAATAGGTTACATACCATAAAGGCAGTTATGGTTGCTACTTTAGGAAATTAATTTCAACTATGATTTTGTCTTTCTAATAAAATTTAAAAAGTTTTTCCAGGAGGGAATAATTATGAGAAAATTTATTTCCCTGAAAACAGAAATACCTGGATCAAAATCTAAAGAAATTGAAGTAAAGAGAGAAAGATTCGTCTTACAACCAATGGCTGCATCTCTTTCTCCAGCCTATATTCAATATGGAGAAGGGGCTTTAGTTATTGATGTTGATGGGAATCATTTTATTGATTTAACCGGAGGATGGGGATGCCTGGCAGTAGGTCATTCTCACCCTTTTATTGTTTCTGCTATTAAAAATCAGGCAGAAAAATATACCCATACTGATTTTACTGCTGTTCCCTATGAATCATTTGTTTTATTATGTGAAAAATTAAGTCAGTTAGCTCCAGGTAATAGTCTAAAAAGTGTTGCTTTATTCAATAGCGGAGCAGAAGCAATTGAAAATGCAGTAAAAATAGCTCGTGGATTTACAGGAAGATCGGGCATTATTGTGTTTGAAAACTCCTTTCATGGCAGGACGCTATTAACATTAACAATGACTCATAAAGCAATGCCCTATAAATATAGATTTGGACCATTTGCTCCGGAAATCTATCGTCTTCCTTACCCCTCAGCTTATCATCCTTCTATTAGAATAGAAGATTGGGAAAAAATTATGAAAAATATGGTTAATCCGGAAACAATTGCTGCAATTGTAGTCGAACCAATTCAAGGTGAGGGTGGATTTAATATACCGGTTGAAGGTTTTTTAGAATTAATTAAAGCATTGTGTACTAAATACGGGATATTAATGGTTACCGATGAGATTCAATGTGGAATGGGTAGAACAGGAAAATTTTTTGCTATTGAACACTGGGAAATAGAACCAGACCTTATCTGTCTAGCAAAATCTCTTGCTTCCGGACTACCTCTTTCTGCTGTTGTTACCAGAAAAGAGATTGGTGACGCTTTGCCTGTTGGTTGTATTGGAGGAACCTATGCTGGTAATCCTGTTGCTTGTCAGGTAGCATTAGAGGTAATCCGTATCATAGAACAGGAGAATCTCCTGAATAGGGCAGTTAAGATTGGAGAGATAATAAAACAAAGATTCAAAAATATGGAAAAGAAGTATAATATTATCGGAGATGTTCGCGGATTAGGAGCTATGGTGGCGGTAGAGTTAGTTAAAGATAGGATAACTAAAGAGCCGGCAACTGAAGATACAGAAAAAATTGTGCAGTATTGTATCCAGAATGGTGTTTTAATTCCTACTGCCGGGATAAACAAAAATGTCTTAAGAATCCTGGTTTCTTTTGTTATTACTGAGGAACAGTTAGAAGAAGCTATGGATATTCTGGAAGAAGGAATTGCTCAAGTATAAAAAACCTTTTGACAAGCTAAGATTACGAAATCATTTTATTCAGTAACAAAATGTTGTTATAATAATAAGATAAATCCCTATTATTATATTTAATCATGGGGATTAATATTTTCTGATTATACTTTAGTATTAGAATTTTAATAAAATTCCCGATACCGATACTAAAGTAAATCCTTTCAGCTATCAGCTATATTTTGGAACATCAAAATTTTAAAAATTTGGATGTTCTAAAAGAATATTTTTTAAAAGGCAATATATTTTAACAGTATTATCAGGTAATTTTTGATAGAAAATTGAAGTTATGCAAAAAATTGAGAGAGATAATCTATCTTATTTGATAAATAAGATAGATTAAAGTGATTAATAAATATTAAACTTGATCTTAATTTCAAGGGTTCTCAAGAGGAAGAATTCCCCTTGAATTTCAGGTAAATCTGAAAGGAATAGGATTGTCTTGGAATATACTAATGCTGCTATTATTATGACTAAAAAGGATATTGATAGAACATTGCTCAGAATTGCGCATGAGATTATTGAGAAGAACAAAGGTGTAGAAGACCTGGGTATTATTGGTATTAAAACTAGGGGAGAGTACCTGGCAAAGAGAATTGCCAATTATATATATAATATTGAGAAGATAAATATTCCAGTAGGGGTGCTGGATATCACTCTCTACCGCGATGATTTAAAAGAAAAACAACCCCAGGCTATTGTAGTAAAGACCGAAATACCCTTTCAGGTATTAGAGAAAAAAATTTTACTGGTTGATGATGTTCTATATACCGGTAGAACTATCAGGGCAGCTATGGATGCTATTGTCGATCTGGGAAGACCCAGGAGTATACAATTAGCTGTCTTAATTGATAGAGGACATCGAGAATTTCCAATCAGAGCCGATTATGTAGGAAAGAATGTTCCTACCTCTCGCCGTGAATTTGTTAAAGTTAGATTAGGAGAAGTAGATGAGCTTAATCAAGTAGAAATTGCAAAATAGATTTTACTTAAATTGAAAGAGTAAGATTTTCTATTTTATTATTTTTTTCCTGAATCTAAAAACCTTGCTTCTATGGATGCTTTTTAAATAAATCCGCTATGAGAGAGATGAGCGCTACTAAATAAGAATCTAAATGATTTTTTAAGATTTATTAAGATAGTAATTCAGAAAATATTTCTGGAGGATAATATGTACTATGGTAACTGGGGAAGGATAGTAGAGATTGATATAAACAAAAAAATATCGAAAGTATTAGAGCTATCAGAAGATATTTATAATAAATTTCTGGGTGGTCGTGGCTTAGGAGTATATCTATATACTCAGTATACTCAAGCATTAGACATTAATCCTCTATCAGATAAAAATCCCGTTATCATTGTTACGGGTCCTTTGACTGGTACCTCGGCTCCTACTGCTGGCAGAGCAGTAATGACTTCCCGATCTCCTTTGACTGGAACAATTCTTACCTCTAACTCCGGTGGCATCTTTGGAGCTTTATTAAAGTTTACCGGATATGATGCCGTTGTTATTTTGGGTAAATCGGAACAGCCTGTTTTAATTTATATTAGTGATAAAAAGATAAGGATTGAAGATGCTGCTAATCTCTGGGGTAAGAATACAGTAGCAACAACACAAATTCTAAAGAAAAAATATTCTAAATCCTCCAGTATTATTTCCATTGGACCAGCTGGTGAGACTGGAGTTTTATTTGCCAGTGTAATTACCGATGGTACAAGAGGTTTTGGCAGAGGTGGACTGGGAGCGGTATGGGGTTATAAAAATATAAAAGCCCTGGTAGTAACTGGTAAGAAGAAATCTCTAATTAAAGAGAAAGATAAGCTGAAAAGCGTAATATATGAAGCGCATAAATCTATTAATCAGAATCCGATTACCTCTAAAGCCTTGCCCATTAAAAACTTTTCTACCAATCAATTTCTAGCAATTGATCGTGTAGGTAGCAATGCTTTGCAGGGAGAAATATTAGCAAGGCCAATTTCCTGCTGGGGATGCCCTATTTTTTACGGTAGAATAAGCCGTGATTGTGAGGGGAAGATTACTGAGGGACCAGAATTTGAAACTATTTGGGCTTTAGGACCGAATTTAGGCATAAGCGATTTACCTCTTATCCAGAAAGCAAATAGATTATGTAATGAGTACGGTCTGGATACTATTTCTCTGGGTGGAGTAATTGCTTTTGCCATGGAAGCAACAGAAAAAGGGATAAGGAATTTTGGAATAAGATTTGGAGAAAAAGAAAAAATCGTGGATCTGATTAAAAAGATAGTTAAGAATAAAGGAGTAGGACGAGAATTAAAAATAGGTACTCGCAATTTAGCGGGAAAAATGGGAAAAGAAGCAGAGTATTTTGCTATTAATGTCAAAGGAATGGAATTAGCTGCCTATGATCCACGCATTATTAAAGGTATGGCAATAGGTTATGTTACCTCTAATCGCGGTGCCTGTCATTTACATGGAGGATATCCTGCTGGTTCAGAGATATTTGGACTACCCCGCAGGATTAATCCTAGAATGCAGATTGGTAAGGGGACCTTGGTTGCTAAAAGACAGAACGATTCAGCCGCGGAGGATAGCTTGATTGTATGTCGCTTTGCCAGTATGGGTGTTTCCTTAGAAAATTGGTCTAGAATATTATCAGCAGTAACCGGCAAAAATTATTCTGCAAAAACATTAAGCCAGATAGGAGAACGAATCCACAATCTGGAAAGAATGATTAATCTAAAGCTGGGATTCACCAGAAAGGATGATTCCCTACCTCCTAAATTAATACAAGAAGAATTAGGAGAAGAAAAGATAGAATTAGATGCCATGTTAAATGAGTATTATGAATTCAGGGATTGGGATAGCGATGGTATCCCTACCAAAGAAAAATTACGTGAATTAGAATTGGAGGATATCCTATGAAAAGGGTAGAGCAAAATATCATACAATATTTTCAGAAAATTGGATGGGCTTCCTATGTCGCAGGATTACAAGACACTCATAGTGGAAATATGAGTATGCGCATTGGTAATCACATGCTAATTACCAGAAGAGGTTCTATGCTTGGTTTTTTAAAAGATTATGATATTATAGAGGTAGGCTTAGAAAAGAATGACTGTGGAATTAGTCTTGCTTCCAGTGAAACAGGAGTACATAGAGCTATTTACAGAGAAACAAATGGATTAGCTATTGTTCATACTCATTTTATTAATGCTGTGATTCTTCCCCTGATATATAATGAGATTGTTCCGATAGATGTAGAAGGCTCTTATACCATCAGAAAAATACCGGTGATAAGTTTTGAATTTGGTAGCGGCTCTCAGGAAATGGAAGAAGAAATTCCTAAGTATTTAAAGGATAATAAGATTGTGGTGATAAAAGGACATGGTGCTATTGGAGAGACTCTAGAGGAGGCGCTTTTCTATAATAGTGTATTAGAAAATTCCTGTAAAGTGATAATAGGAATCGAATCTTTGGGAAAGAATCCGGAAGAATTTACCCCGAAAGAAATTTCCAGCGGGTGGTAAAGATAGTTTTTGTTTTGGAATCATATTTAATAACAATTTAAATTTATAATTATAAGAAGAAAATGTTACCAATAGTATTATACTAAACATCAAAATATAACACCATAATCTCGGAGATATCCTGCGGGATGAGATTATTAGTAGTACTGTGCATAGTGGATCAGGTTTATGGGAAAGGAAAGAAAGGTGTTATAATATTGAAGTTATATTGTGCTATTGTCGCAAGAAATAATTTAAAATAAAAAGAAGATATATTTCCAAGGAAATAGATAGGAGGAAAAATGTTAGCAGAAGTTGCTAAAATAATACGAGGTTTATCTGTAGATGCTATAGAAAAAGCAAATTCTGGACACCCTGGTTTACCACTGGGGTGTGCTGACATCGGTGCAGTACTGTTTGGTGAAATACTGAAATATGATCCTGAAAAACCAGATTGGTTTGATCGGGATAGGTTTATTCTATCTGCTGGTCACGGATCAATTCTGCTATATGTGTTGCTACATTTATCTGGTTATGCCATTACTTTAGAGGACATAACTAATTTTAGACAAATAGGTTCTATAACCCCTGGGCATCCGGAATATGGACTTACTCCTGGAGTGGAAGTTACCTCAGGACCGCTGGGACAGGGATTAGCTAATGGGGTAGGAATGGCTCTGGCTGAAAAGATTTTAGCTCAAAAATTTAATGAAGAAGGATATGACATCATAAATCATTATACCTATGTTTTAGTTAGTGATGGCTGTATGATGGAGGGTATTACCTCAGAGGCAGCTTCCCTGGCTGGTCATTGGGGATTAGAGAAGTTGATTGTAATTTATGATCAAAACCAGATATCTTTAGCTGGTAGGACTGATTTAACTTTTACTGAGTCAGTTGCTGAGCGTTACCGTGCTTATAACTGGCGGGTAATTGAAAATATAAATGGTCATGATATTGATGAAGTAAGATCATCATTGATGAAAGCTAGAGAGAAAAACGGGAAACCTGTTCTTATAATAGTTCAAACTCACATCGGTTATGGAGCGCCTACCAAACAGGATAGCCATTCAGCACATGGAGCACCTCTTGGTCCGGAAGAAGTAGCAGGATTAAAGAGGAATCTTGGCTTACCTGTTGATAAAAATATTTATATCAGCACTAAAGTTAAAGAATACTTTCAAAGTAGAAGAACGGAACTGAAGTATTTAAGTAAACAGTGGGCAGAAAAGCTTTCTCACTGGTCAGAAAAGTTCCCAGAAAAAAGAAAAGAACTAGATAGAGCAATTAATTTAGAAATTCCGGAAAAAATGAAATTTTGTGAAATGGATTGGACTGAGAAAATTGCCACCAGAGGTGTTTCTGGAGTAATTTTAAATAAAATTGCCGAAGAGCTTCCTTATATTGCAGGTGGATCAGCAGATTTATGCCCATCTACTATGACCTATCTGGAAAAATTCCCTGAGGTGCAAAAGAATTATTATGATGCCCGCAATATTCGTTTTGGAGTAAGAGAACACGCTATGGGAGCAATATGTAACGGATTAGCTCTTCATAAAGGAATAAGACCTTATTGTTCCACCTTTTTAGTTTTTTCAGATTATATGAGACCAGCAATTAGATTAGCAGCTATTATGAAATTACCGGTAATTTTTATCTTTACTCATGACTCATTTTATGTAGGAGAAGATGGTCCTACCCATCAACCCATAGAACATCTGGAATCTTTAAGGCTTATTCCAGGTTTACAGGTTATTCGTCCAGCTGATAGTGAAGAAGTAAAAGCCGCCTGGCAAAGTATTTTAGAAAAAAAAGAAGGCCCCTCTGTTTTGATATTAAGCAGACAAAAACTTCCCCTACTGAAAAAAATGCATGGTATAAGTGAATTTTCACGGGGAGGTTATATTATCTATGAAGGTGATAAAGATCCGGAGGTGGTAATTTCTGCTAGTGGAAGTGAAGTACAAACTGCGCTTCAGGTTAAAGATATTTTAGAAAGAGAGTATATTTGCTGCCGGGTAATTTCTGTTCCGGATCGAGAGGTATTTGCCAGGCAGGATTTGGAATATCGGGAGAGCATTCTGAATGGGAAGCATTCCTTTCAGGTTGCAATTGAAGCAGCAACCGGACAGGGATGGTATGAAGTTATTCCGGGTCTTTCTGTCGGTATCTTTATCAGGCGATTTGGAGAAAGCGGACCTGGAGAACAGGTAGCAGCATTACTCGGTTTTGAGCCGGGGGAAATTGCCAGATTAATTCTGGAAAGATATAAATCTAAGAAAAAGTAGAAGAAGATTTTTTAAATAGATAGAGATATTGTTAAATCTATTAATTATTTTTTAATTATCATTTTTTCATAAAAATTAATACAGTATAATTATATTTGACATTTTAAAATTTATTGTTAAAATGGTTAATAACAATTAAATAATGGGTTGCCTCACTTTTTATCTGAAGTGAGGTAGAGGCGCGAACGATCAAGAGTACTGATAGGTAACCTGAGCAGTTATGAACTATCAGGAAAGGGATCTTCGCCGAAGTCTGGAGTAGATGCTCTAAGCCCCAGGCTGGGACTATGGTTAATAACCATAGCACTGTCACCTAAGGAAACTCCCGTTCTTAGGTGGTGCGCTATCTCATCGAGGAGAGATAAAAGGGAGGTAAAAAGAACGCTTGCTATTTATTTAGGGCAATCGATGAGCCTGGCGCTTATGGATTGCCCTTTTTTGTTAGATTAGATGGAATTAAATAATTAAAAAGAAAAATTTAGCAATCTAAGAAAGAAATAGAGAAAGGAGGATGTGGACAGTTATCTGTAGAAAAATAGAATAGTGTTAATAAAATGAATTAAAAAAATATTTGTAAAGGAGTGTTTTAAAAGAATGGTGAGAAGAAATAGATTTAATCAATATATTGTAGTGATTTTTTCTGTGCTGATTATTCTATCATTCTTATCAGTAATAGGCTGGGCTAATGAGGAAAATGGCACAGGTAGTTATGGTATCTGGTCTTTAGTACCACCAATTCTAGCAATTATACTTTGTATCATTTTAAAAGAAGCCTTAATTTCTTTAATTATTGCTGTGTTAGTCGGTGCCACAATTCTAAATAATGGTAATTTATGGATTGGTTTGGAAAAGACAGCTAATTTACTGGTTGCGCAAGTAGCTGATTCCTGGAATGCCAGTATTATCTTGTTTTTCTTTTTAGTGGGTGGATTGATGGGAATGATATTTTATTCCGGTGGTGGACAGGCATTTTTAAAATCAATCAGTAAAAAAGCTAACAATGCAAAAATGGCACAACTCTTCTCCTGGCTCGGTGGCATTGTTATCTTTATTGATGATTATGCTAATTCAGCCTTTATTGGGAATCTGTTTCGTCCATTGTCTGATAAGTACTATATTTCCAGAGAGAAGCTGTCTTATATTGTAGATTCAACTGCTGCACCCGTTTCATCCATATTTTTAATTTCTACCTGGATAGGTTATCAGGTTGGTCTAATCGGCGATTCTCTTCCCGAAGGAATTGATGTCTCTCCCTATTTTTTATGGCTAAGAAGCATACCTTATAGTTTTTATTCTATTTTAGCTATTGTTATGGTAGGAATCATATCTTATACTGGAAGAGATTTTGGACCGATGCTGAAAGCAGAATATAGGGCTAGAACAAACCATGAACTCTGGGCTGAAGGGGCTAGACCATTAGCTGGAACTTCAGAATTAAAAGTTGCTCAAAATGCCTCTACAAAATCAATAAATCTATGGCTACCCATTATATTACTGGTATTGCTATCCTTCTATTTTATGTGGGCGAGTGGTGGTGGTAGTTCGGCTGAATCATTTTCCCAGGCAATCTCCGATGCCGATTCCATGTTTTCCATATTATTAGCTACCCTCATTGCTTTTTTTGTTGCTATAATCATGTATTTAGTACAAAAAATTGCCACAGTAGCAGAAATAATGGATTCTTTTCTTAATGGAGCCAGGATGATGGTCTATGCTACCTTAATATTAATTTCAGCCTGGGCAATTAAAGGTGTATGTGATGAATTGGGTACTGCTCCTTATATTGTCAATGCTTTAGAAGGAGTTTTATCTCCTGTAATTTTGCCTATTTTAACTTTCATCATTTCTGCTTTTATTGCTATATGTACCGGTACATCCTGGGGCACTATGGGCATTGTTGTTCCCATCGTAATTCCTCTAGGAGTGAGTGTAGGCACACCTCTTCCCATTGTTATTTCCAGTGTCTTAACTGGTGCAGTAATGGGTGATCATTGTAGTCCTATTTCAGATACCACAGTTATGTCTTCTACCTTTGCTGGTTCAGACCACATAGACCATGTTAGGACCCAATTCCCTTATGCTCTTACCGCAGCATTAATTGCAGTAATCTGCTATCTCTTGGCGGGCATGGGCATACCAGTTATTATTGTTTTACTTGTTGGGATTATTTTTCTCTATTTATTGGTATTTATTTTATCTTCTCTATCAGCAAAACAATTAGGCATAACTTTTCCATTGGAAAAAGCAGAGAACAAAGAATAAGTTAAACAAATTTACTATAACTTACTTGCAGACAATCCACCTCATTTACTCATTAAGCAGAAAATGAGGTGGATTGTTTTTATTTAATTCCAGATTAACTCTTTTTCATTTAGTACCCCGGAAATAGTTTAGCAAAAGAAATTGATTTATTAGATAAGAAATAATAGAATTAAAATAAAATAATTAAGGAGTGATTCTTTTTGAGAAGACAAAATATACTTATAATGGGTGCTGCTGGTAGAGATTTTCATAATTTTAATGTTTTTTTTCGAAATAATGAAGATTTTAAGGTGATTGCTTTTACTGCTACCCAGATTCCCGATATTGCTGATCGAAAATATCCAACTCAGTTAAGTGGCCCTCTTTATCCCGATGGGGTACCGATTTTCCCAGAAGAAGAATTACCAGAATTAATTG
>Ga0334893_1002308_pt1 | contig 14731 bp, 12 predicted proteins | sample GraSluR3_MG_5_FD_207218 | JGI IMG/M metagenome (GOLD analysis project Ga0334893, IMG submission 207218) | Sludge microbial communities from methane-producing bioreactor in Wageningen University, Netherlands - Granular Sludge_09_05-R3 | ecosystem: Engineered > Bioreactor > Anaerobic >...
AGCGAGCGCCGCACAGCGTCGCCACGGCGGGTCGGGTCGCCAAGGCCAAATTTTGAGAAGATGCCTGCTCGCTCGGAATATGACAGCGGGGTGGCTAACAGAATTTGTGGAAAGCAAGGCCAGCGCCGGGGGCGGGCAGCCTGGTCATCTTGGCAACGAGACGCTAACACAAGGTATATCGCATGCCCCACGGCTTGAGAATTTGGCAACTAGGTCGCTGCATCGTATATTTATTGGGCGGGATACTTTAAACGCCTGTATCGACAGGGCACGCAACATACCCCCGGCCGTTATGCACCATAGTAGAAATTCGGGGCAGAAGTGATTAAGTCATTAGATGACAGTCAATTTTTGAAATCGGGACGGAATAATGCTCATTGAAAATCATAGCACGGAATGAGAATTTGCGCATTGACTGTCATCCTCTGACTTAAATGTGTTTTTTCGGCTCGACTTTCGACTAGATTCATAACGGGCTGAAATTAAATTCGGTGGAATTGAATTTCGGAAAGAAAATGCGGGCTTAAAGAAAAGTAAAGAATGAAGTTTAGGAATGAAAAACAATTAAACTGCTGAGTGAAAAGGATAGAAAAATAGCTAAGCTGTTGAACTTATGACATCAGGAGTATTCAAGAAAAAGAAAAAAGGGAAAGAAAAAATGGGAAATGGTTAAAGAACGCCCGCATTAAAAACGAAAACGAAAAGAAAAACGAGACAAATAATTCAGCCCTGAAAATTGCGGAAGGAAAACTTGCTCGGAAAAAACACGGCGACCGCATCTGCCAAAAAAGACGGCAGAACAGCAGTTCGCCCTTGAAAAAGCAGATTGTAAGGTGCTGAAAATTTGAAAAGAAAAAATATTGCTCCGAAATAAAATGATTGGCAGACAATTAACTACGGTGCATAACAAGGGGTGTACCCAATGTGGGGGATTTCTAGATATCCGGGGCAATTGAGCTCGCAGCAGTATTCTTAGCGGGGGATAAATCCGCTGGCGCCTTTCTCCCCCACTGGGCACACCCCCAGCCGTTGTATGCAAGCTTGATAATTCACAGAGAATCATTACTCACACTTAAATAGAACTAATTATGAATGAATTTGACGGAAAAAAGTACTCATTACAATTAGGTTTTGAAGAAATACGCTTACCCCCATTTGAAGACATTTTGATAATAGGGCAAAAATGCCCTCAAGGGAAAAATGGGCTTTATAAATCTTTTGAACTTCTAGTCCCTAACGAGTTTGAAGTCTTTGAAATAGATGATAATAGTGTTGAAGCAGTCTTTATCAACAAGAGAATTCTTAAAAAAATGGCTAAAGAGAACATTATTTCTATTCTGAAAGAAAAAGTTTTTCCATATGTTTCTGAATCAGAGATTTTAAAGGTGGATTTTAAATTAAGGATTTTTTACGAATCTCTTGAAGGCGATTTGTTATGAGTATAAAAGACCTCATAGTTAAAGACTATCCAACTGTAACTTCATTTGAAGGAGTGAATTCAATTGAAGAGAACTTGCTGAAACATAATTATCTGGTTGTGCTGAATGACGATGGTGTGTTTCAAGGTATTTTAACTCCTTATGATATAATTAAAAGACCAAAGAGAGTGGTAATTGACTGCATTGGAAAACCTGTAAGCATTTCAACAGAAGAATGCCTAGCCACAATCATTGAAAAATTTGAAAAGTACCAAAGCGTTGCCTTACCCGTGGTTCACGAGAATCAACTTATAGGTGTTTTAGAAAAAAAGCATTTAGTTCATTACTTGCAAAACCGTGTTGACACCCTTTTAGATGAGTCAAAACTTTCTCAAAGAGCTAAGGAAGCCTTTTTGCACAACCTTTCCCACGAAATACGCTCTCCTTTAAATGGAGTCATCGGCTTTCTAGAATTACTTGATTGTAAAAATTCTCAAAAATCATCCTCTTCAGATAAGTTTACCGTTATGCTTAAAAGGTGTACGGATAGATTTTTAACTACAATGAATAATATGATAGAGCTTTCCTTACTTCAATCTGGGGAAAAATTTGAGATTAATCCTGAAAGTTTTACCCTTAAAGAAGTAATCGATGAACTTATGGAGTTATTTTCATTTTCTATTGCTCTTTTCAATAGGGAGTTAAATATTTCAATAATTGATACCAAGGAAGATTTAGTGTTATATACTGATAAGTCGAAATTTAAGAATATACTTTTCCATCTTATTGAAAATGCTTACAAATACTCCTCACCGAGTAATGAAACAATTAGAGTTGGCTATACTATTTCAAAGTCTAAAAAAGAGGTGGATGTTTTTGTAGTCAACACAGGGCTGGGTATTCACTCAGAATTCAAAGAAAGAGTATTTAAGGCTTTTGAACAGTTAGAACACAAGGATGTTTTTAACTATGGTTTAGGTATTGGTTTGCCTTTGGTCAAAGAGTTTACAAATTTATTAGGGGGTAGCGTTGATTTTAATTGCGCAAATAATGAGACTACTTTTTATCTGAAATTCCCCATCGAAAGAATTATGAAGTTTGGTTAGAATACAAAGCCTGCATACAACAAGGGGTGTAACCAATTTGGGCTGAATGGGTTAGGCAAGCGGGTCGGCACGCAGGGCACTTTTTTAACGTGGGATAAATCCCAAGCCCCGCTCACCCAAACTGGTCACACCCCCAGCCGTTAGCAACCATGGTGGACGAAAACGAAGATTTAGCCCATCGACAGCCTGTTTCGGAGTGAAAATGAATTGACAACATCAAAATTCGCAGGTAGGCTGAAAGCGTTGCGCTTGGGAAGGCGGCTGGAAGGAACAGGCCTTCGAGGGGCTAGAAAATATTTCACTACCCTCGACCGAAATGGCGGATGACGCCTAGCCTGGTTGGTTTGCTAAGGGCTGCTTTGAAAATTTGGGCTGGAAACCCACGCTGAAAGGCGGAAAAGGCGCTTAGCGGTATCGGGCTGAAGATGCAAATCGGGGCTGGAATCTAGAAATGGATGTGATGAAGCCCGCCCACGAAGAATGGTACGTCAGCAGCCTCTGAAAGAAATCAGGGTAGCTAGGCGCTGAAAATTTGGAAGGAATGGCTGGACACGATGAGATATTTCCCTCCACCCACCGCACCTCACCAGCGGAGCGGGTACGCTGACAGGCAAGTGGCCGGCGCTAGGGCCACGCCGTCACGGGGGACATGGGGACACCGACCGCTCAACCAGTTTTTTAACCACAGGTTGCCAACATGGGGTGCAAGCCATGTGGGGGATGCGATGACCTCGGGGCAGCGGAGCCCGCACGGGGGCTGCCCTAACGGCGGATGACGACGCTGCGCCACGAACTCCCCCACGGCTCACACCCCCAGCCGTTATAGCCCATTGTAAGAACAACAACCGAAATATTAACGATTAAACATAAATACAATGAACAAACAAGACTATAACAACTTAATAGAGAGAGCAAAACCATTCATTAATAATGAATTAATGGTTAACATCGGACTGAAAAAAACAATAAACTTAAAATCGTATAAATTTATTGACATTCAGCAAACTGTTGGTTTTTCTGAAGAAGGAAAAGACTTTAATTTCACTATGCCATCTGCAATTGTAATTAATGACAAAGAAGAAAAAAGACTAATTCCATTAATAGAAGTCGTAGAATATTTTGAAAAATCAAAGACCGTATAGACTTTGGATTTCACCAACAATGTTGCCAATAATAATGACTTTTGTTTCATCAGACATTTCATCGGACAAACAAACTCGTTGGACAAGTTGATAAGCATACAACCTATCTTCATCAGTATAAACATAATCATTTTGTTCAAACTTTGAGACATAATCCCAAATCTGACGACCTAATTCACCATATTCAGCAAGATTAGGAACTTTTGAAAAGTATTCTTCTGTATTCATAATTTATGTGTTTAATTTAAAATTTATTTACTTAACTAATTGACAAACAAGACAAAAAGAGAAAACAACGGGCTATAACATCGTGTATAACCAATGGTGGGTTATGTATCAATATTCAACATTCTACCACGCATTATCATTCGTGTATGTGGAAAGTGTATTGCTCCGCACTCCACCACTGGTCATACACGTGACCGTTAGGCGCCATATTGAAAATTCAGAATAACCTCTAAAAATCAGAAAATTATGGGACTAATTAGCAAGAGTAAGTTAAGAAGCATTAGAGAAAATGCTGTTAGAATGAAATCTGCAAATTGGTTAAATGAATCAATATCTGCAAAAAATAGATTAAAAAGGTTTAATGAAGTAACTATTTTCTTATCACACAAACACGATGAAACTGAATATCTCAAAGATGCGATTGCATTTTTAAATAGTTTAGGTGTATCGGTATATGTTGATTGGCTTGATGAAGGAATGCCAAAAACAACATCAGGTTTAACTGCGCAAAGAATTAAAAAGAAAATAATCGAAATGAATAAATTTATTTTGCTTGCCACCGAAGGAGCAATTTCATCAAAATGGTGTAATTGGGAATTAGGTTATGGTGATGCAAAAAAATACCCAATAAATATCGCTGTATTGCCTGTTAAAGAAAATATATCAAATTATACAGGTTCAGAATACTTACAGATTTATCCATATATTTGTGAAAGTGATACAAATATCGGAACATTTATTGTTAAATATCCTGACGGAAGAGTTGTCAACTTAGCAAATTGGTTAACCTCTAATAATTAGAATTATGGAAGAAAGAAATGAAAGAATACTTCATAAAGAAATTGACTTGATACAAGATTGCATAAAGAGAATGGCTCACAACTCATTTTTAATAAAAGGTTGGTCAATTACTCTAATTGCCGTAGTTCTAGCCTTGACAAAGGACAAAGTTGATTTTCTATTCATTAGCATAATACTCTTATTGCCAATACTAGGTTTTTGGTATTTGGATACATTTTTTCTTCATACCGAGAAAATGTATAGGGCTATGTATGAATGGGTAATTAAAAATAGACTGAAATCAGATGAAAGATTATATGAATTGAATCCAAGAAAATACGAAGATAGTGTTGATAGATTTTCAAAGGTTTTTTTCTCGATAACTTTGAGAATTTTCTATGGAATTCCTGCATTAGTATTACTAATAATTATAGTTTTAAAAACAATTCAAAAGTTTTCATTATGTTAAAATTTGAAGCACCAAAAAGAAAAGTGTTTTTTAGCTTTCACTTTGATGTTGATTTTTGGAGAACACAACAGATAAGGAATATTGGCTCTATTGAAAGAAATACGTTAGTTACTTCCAACAAATGGGAAGAAATAAAGAAAGAAGGAGACAAAGCAATTAAAAATTGGATTGATAGTAATTTAGTTGGAAAATCTTGCTTAGTAGTACTTGTTGGAGAATCTACAGCATCCCGAAAATGGGTAAAATATGAAATTGAACAAGCTTGGAATCTAAAAAAAGGGGTTGTAGGTATTAGAATTCATAATTTAGAAAATCAACTAGGATTGCAATCAAATGCAGGTGAAAATCCATTTGATAAATTTTCGCTATGTGATGAAAAGGTTAAATTATCAAGTGTTGTAAAATTAAAAAATCCACCACAATTTACAGGAAAAGGTGTATATAACTTTATCTCAGAAAATATTTGTGATTGGATTGAAGAAGCTATTGATATTAGAAATACCTTTAGATGTTAAATACGGCACCTAACAAGGGGTGTAACCAATTTGGGCTGAATGGGTTACGGAGTCAGGTCGGCACGCAGGGAGTTTCTTAACGGGGGATAAATCCCAGCCCCGCTCACCCAAACTGGTCACACCCCCAGCCGTTGGCAGTAATTGTGAAAAGACAGATAAACGAAATAAAAGTGTAACTTTGAAAAATGGGGAATTAGCTTAATTGGTAAAGCTAGGGCACCGAATTAAAATTGACCACCACAAAGACATTGCCCGAGATGTAGGTTCGAGTCCTGCATTCCCCACTATTGAAAAATGAAACAATCACAGGCATACAAGGACTTTAAAGAACGGACACAGGAAATATTTAATTTCGCTGTGCTTGTTACATTAAGCGTACCTGTTCTAAAACAAAATTTAAAACTATTCAATGATAAAAAAATAAAAAGACTTCCTGACCCTGATTATTTTGAACCGTCAGTAGTTTATGAAATATCTGAAGAAACTATTTCAACATTAACAGAAAAAGGATTATCTGCTGACAAAATTGAGAAACTGAAATTATTACTGAACATTCCAATAAATAGTTCTGAATTTAAGAGTAAGGTAATTGAAGCTATTGGAGAAACTGACTATAAATCAAATAGGAATGAAATCAAACGACAATCGAAAAACTATTCTGAAAATATAACTAATTGCACGAAAAATTATCAATCAAAATTAGCCACTTATCTATATTTTTCTACATTCTCTTATTTTGAAGCCTTTATTATTGACATTGCAATTGAACTTACGAATAATATTCAGTCTGTTGACAGAGAAAAATATTTAATTGATTTTCAACCAAACCAAAACACTATATCGGACATAGCAAAACTTGATATAGAATTTGACCCAAGAAGAATTGATAGATATAAGAAGTTCTCAAAAAAACTCAAGAATCAGAGTTATATAAACTCTGAAAAACTTTTGCTTTCATCGCTACTTGACATTTATAACAATAGAATAGAGAATCTAAAAGCAAATGAAATTCCGACATTTTTGGAAAAAACATTATTGTTTAAAATGACAAAAACAGAATCAGATACATTTCATTATATTCGTGACAATAGAAACAAGATAGGACACGGGGAAAAACATTTCTGTCCAAATTTGAATGATGTGATTAATGCGAACAAATTTTTTAAATTATTAAGTGACAAAATTGATAAACACGTTACACTTTATTTCTTCAATATCAAAAATTACATTGACGAATAAAAACAACAACTGCCAACAAGGGGTGTAGCCAATGTGGGTTGACGTTGGAACTTCGAAGCGGTTTCGCCCGCTCGGGCGTTTTCGTCGGGGGACGAAAACGTAACACGCTCTCCCACACTCGCCACACCCCCAGCCGTTATGGGCAAGCTATGAAGAAAAAATCGTGGAAGACCTAAATTTGCTACATAGATAGAAAAAAAGATAACGAAAATTGCCCACGCACACTCAGGCACTTTTTGTTGCCCCACCGCACAGGCGATTTCTTCGCAACAAAAACAGCCTTCGTTTTGCCCCCCGCATTGATAGTACGGATAGAATGTGTAATTTAACGGACTGAAATAAAAAGACTAATTAAATGAATTTAAAGCAGTTGAAACCTAGAAAGGCTCTTAATAAAGCGTTTCTGAAATTAAAACCTAATCGTTCTGAAATAGAAATATTTAAGACGAATTTAATTCAATTGCTTGATAGAATTAATGACAAGGAATCGGAAGAATTTCATAAGAATTTAATCACATACTTTTTAAGAAGAACATATTACGACCCGAATCATTTTATCAATACAAAAGGGCGTACAGATTTAGTAATTCATAACGGAAGTAATGACAAAAGTGCTGTTGGTGTAATAATTGAAACTAAAAAACCAACGAATAAAAGCGAAATGCTGACACAGGGAAAAATCAATGTGAAAGCGTTTCAAGAAATGGTTTTATACTACTTGCGTGAAAGAATTACGCACAAAAACCTAGAGATTAGATATTTAATTGCAACCAATATAAATGAATGGTTCGTTTTTGATGCCAATATTTTTGAAAAGCATTTTGCTCATAATAAGGGTTTTGTAAAGGAATTCAAGGAATTTGAAGAAGGTAGATTATCAGGTAAAACAACGGATTTCTTTTACAAGGAAATTGCAGAACCATTTATTGAAAGCATTACTAACGAAATTGAATACACGTATTTCGACATTCGGGAATATGAAAACCCATTAAGAAACAACGATAAGAAAGATGACAATAAATTAATTGCGCTTTATAAACTTCTTTCTCCCGAACATCTTTTAAAACTTCCTTTTACAAATGACAGCAACACGCTTGATAAACGTTTCTATGGTGAGCTACTTCATATTATCGGATTAATTGAAACGAAAGAAGGAAGCAAAAAAATTATCGAAAGGAATAAGGAAGGACAAAGAAACTCAGGTTCATTGCTTGAAAATGCAATTGTTCAACTTGACAGCTTAGATAAAATTAGCCGACTTGAAAAGCCAAGCCAGTTTGGAAACAATTTGCAGGAAAGGCTTTTCAGCGTAGGACTTGAATTAAGCATCACTTGGATTAACCGAATTCTATTCCTAAAACTGCTAGAAGCGCAATTAATTACATACCACAAAGGAGACAAATCGTATAGTTTCCTGAATTTGGAAAAAATTCAAAATTACGATGACTTAAACAGCCTGTTTTTTCAAGTACTTGCTAGGAAATTTGAAGATAGGGATAACGAAATAAGAGCTGCATTTGAAAAAGTTCCATATCTGAATAGTTCATTATTTGAACCTACCGATTTAGAGCATACAACGCTTCTCATAAGCAATTTACGGGATGAAAAGCAATTGCCAATTTACAGTTCAACCGTTCTGAAAGACAATTTAGGAAAGAAAAGAACAGGAACTCTTTCGGCATTGGAATATCTTTTTGAATTTTTAAATGCTTACGATTTTACGAGTGAGGGTTCGGAAGAAATTCAGGAAGACAATAAAACTTTAATAAATGCTTCTGTTTTAGGGCTAATCTTCGAAAAAATAAACGGTTACAAGGACGGCTCGTTTTTCACGCCAGGTTTCATCACAATGTATATGTGTAGAGAAACCATAAGAAAAGCGGTTGTTCAAAAATTCAATGAAACCAAGAATTGGGAGTGCAAAACCATTGATGAGCTTTACGATAAAATTGAAGATAGAAAGGAAGCAAACGAAATTGTAAATAGTTTAAAAATTTGCGACCCAGCAGTTGGTTCAGGTCACTTTTTAGTATCGGCTCTTAATGAACTAATTGCAGTTAAGAACGACCTTAGAATACTTCAAGACCGAGAAGGAAAACGATTAAAAGAGTTTCACATTGAAGTTGTTAATGATGAACTAATTACAACTGATGATGACGGTTTAATTTTTGAGTATAACCCCAAAAGTAAGGAAAGCCAAAGAGTTCAGGAAACGCTATTCCACGAGAAGCAAACCATAATTGAGAATTGTCTTTTTGGCGTTGATATAAACCCCAATTCGGTAAAAATATGTCGTTTGCGTTTATGGATTGAATTGCTTAAAAATGCTTACTATAAAAATGAAACGGAACTTGAAACGCTTCCAAATATTGACATTAACATAAAATGCGGAAATTCTCTTGTAAGTCGTTTTGCAATTGATGCGGATTTAGGACAGGCCCTGAAAAAGAGCAAGTGGAATATTGACAGTTATCGCATTGCGGTTTCAACCTACAGAAACGCTCAGAACAAGGAGCAAAAAAGGGAAATGGAACGACTGATAGCCGACATAAAAAACGACTTTAGAAGCGAAATTGCATCGAATGACCCAAAAATAAAGCGTTTACAGAAAATTAAAGGCGAACTCTATGCGCTTACTAACCAAACCTCTCTTTTTGAAAAATCAAAAAAAGAAAAGGAAGAATGGAATAAAAAGGTTCAAAAATTTACTGATGAGATTAAAAAGTTAGAATGTGAAATTGAAGAAATTAAGAATAATAAAATTTATGAAAATGCTTTTGAATGGCGGTTTGAATTTCCTGAAGTTTTAAATGAAGAAGGTGATTTTGTGGGGTTTGATTTGGTGATTGGAAACCCACCATACGGTGTAAATTTTAATGATTCAGAAAAGAAATTTTTTAAGGAATCATTTTCTTCAATTCATATAAGGACACCAGAATCATTTAATTATTTTTGGGGATTAACAACTTACATTTCAAGCCCTACAGGGTATTGTAACTTTATAGTACCATCAAGTTTTCTTTCGCAAATGGAGTTCGAAAAAACAAGGGAGGTACTTTTAAAAAAGTTTGAATTGTTTTTAATAAAAAACCTTGGCGATGAAGTTTTTGACGGTGTAGCCACTCCAACCTGCATTGTAGGGTATAAAAAGAGTATGACAAAGAATAAAATAAAATACTCAGATTTAGCAGCAATTAATCGGTCACTTTTAATGAGTTCGTTAAATGTATATGATATAAATATTGAACCCCAAAATTTTTTGACAAATGATTCATTTACTTTTATTTACAAGAAACACAAACATATTCTTGAGAAATGTTATATTCACAAAACTTTAAAGGATGTTGCAGAAGATGTTGCTACTGGTGTAAGTCCAGGTCTTGGTGATGCATTTGTAGTGGGCAACAAATTAGTAATGGACTTAAAACTAGAGCAGGAACTCATTAAAAATTTGATTACAGGTGGAGAAATTAACAGATTTTGTTTAATTCCTAGACAGAACAAAAAATTAATCTACTGCACATCTCAAACAAAAATTGAAGAATATCCAAATATCTATAACCATTTACAACAATATAAAGATAAACTCGAAAAACGTGTTGAAACTCAAAGTGGAGCAATCCCTTGGTTCGTAATGCTTAGACCTCGTCGCCAAAAATTATTTGAGAAACCGAAAATTCTTATCCGTCAAACAGCAAGTAGAATAATTGGTGCTTATGATGAAGAACAATGGTATTGCCTAAAAAGTGGCTTAATAGTTCAACTTAATGAAAATTCATCTATTCATTATTTATATTTATTGGCTCTCTTAAACTCGAGATTATTTGAATTCCTTTATAGTGACTTGGTAAATGAAGGGAATAGAATTTTTCCAGAAGTGAAACCTATACAACTATTTAAGTTGCCAATAAAAGAAGCTAATAATCTTGAGCAAAATGAGATAATTACTATCGTGGAGAAAATTCATCAAGAAAAGAAAATCAACAATAATACTTCTGAGTTAGAACAAATTTTAGACCAAAAAATATATAAACTATACAATTTGTCTGAAGAAGAAATTGAAATAATTGAGAACACGAAATGGTAACTTTATTAATCATAATAGGTTTTCTATTAATACTAATCATTGGTTTTGTATTTGTTTTTAAACGCCACTCAGTGGTAATTGAAAAGTATGTTTTTACAAATGAGTATAGAAACAAGTTTAACGAATTTTCAGTTAAATATTTTGAGAATAATTCGGGGTGGGGTTTTAAAGGAAACATTGATAATGAATTATATGTATGGCTTACTAAGAATGTCAATAAAGTTCAAAATTATGTTGGGGTTTTTGGCTTAATGTCTTTTAAACCAGCATTAAGAAACTTTTATATAAATAATTATCAAATTATTATAAATACTATTCCAAAATTTAGGGATGGTAAAGTTGAAACCTTTGATGTAAATGCAGTTGATGATTGCTTACTTAGGTATATTGGCTTTTTAGAAGAACAAAAAAATGAGATACGTAAACAAGTAAAAAATCCAATTATTTGGTTTAGAGATGGTTGTAGAGAAATAATTAGCATCCCTTTTTCTATTCTTTTTTGGTTTGGTATTATTAGCAATAAATCTGTTTTATACATCAAAGAAAGTTGGTTCTATAAAGTTATTTCAGGTATTTTTGCCTTGTTGACACTTGTAAGTGGTTTAGTAACAATAATTATTGGTTACGACCAGACTGTTGAATTTGTAAATAGACTACTAGGAAAATAAATGAAACAGAATAGCCAACGCTTCACAGTCACACACATTGCCAAGCCGCACGAGCCGCGCTACATCCAAAGCTTGTCAAAGAGTGTGCCTGTCCTAACGCACGTGAAAACCGTAAAAAAGTAGCAAATTTATATGTCGAATCTAAAGACACGACAGAAAATTAATAGCCAGCCCATAACAAGGGGTGTAACCAATTTGGGCTGAATGGGTTAGGTAATCGGGTTGGCACGCAGGAATGTTCTTAACGGGGGATAAATCCCAAGCCCCGCTCACCCAAACTGGTCACACCCCCAGCCGTTGGCAACCATGGTGGACGAAAACGAAGATTTAGCCCATCGGCAGCCTGTTTCGGGGCGTAGATGGTTTGAAAATATCGAAATGAGCGAGTAGGCTGAAAGTTATGCATCTTGGAAACAGTTTGGAAAGAACAGGCCTTCGAGGGGCTAGAAAATATTTCACTACCCTCGACCAGAAGGGCGGATAACGCCTAGCCCATTTAGCTTGCGTTGGGCTGCTTTGAAAATTGGGGTGGAAAGCCCACGCTGAAAGGTGGAGAAGGTGCTTAGCACTATCGGGCTGAAAATGCAGCTCGGGGCAGAAAATGAAAAACTATTGTGATGAAGCCCGCCCTCGAATAATGTTACGTAAGCAGCCTCTGATAGAAAATTATGGTGGCTAGGCGCTGAAAAGTTGAAAGGATTTGCTTGACCCGATGAAATATTTCCCTTTACCCCACCGCACCTCACCAGCATTTGGGCTGGCTGATAGGCAAGGGGCTTGCTGCCGGGCAGCGTTGTCACGGGGGATATGTGGATATCGACCGCACATCCAGCTTTTTAACCACAGGTTGCCAACAAGGGGTGTACCCAATGTGGGGGATACCTAGATATTCGGGGCAATTGGGCTCGCTACAAAATTCTTAGCGGGGGATAAATCCGCTGGCGCCGCACTCCCCCACTGGGCACACCCCCAGCCGTTGGCAACCATGGTGGACGAAAACGAAGATTTAGCCCATCGGCAGCCTGTTTCGGGGCGTAGATGGCTTGATAATATCGAAATTTGCGGGTAGGCTGAAAGAATTGCGTTTGGGGAAGCGGTTGGAAAGAACAGGCCTTCGAGGGGCTAGAAAATATTTCACCACCCTCGACCAGAAGGGCGGATAACGCCTAGCCCATTTAGCTTGCGTTGGGCTGCCTTGAAAATTGGGGTGGAAAACCCACGCTGAAAGTCGGAAAAGGTGCTTAGCACTATCGGGCTGAAAATGCAACTCGGGGCTGTAATTGAAGAATAGAAATGATGAAGCCCGCCCACGAATAATGTTACGTAAGCAGCCTCTGATAGAAAATTATGGTGGCTAGGCGCTGAAAAGTTGAAAGGATTTGCTTGACCCGATGAAATATTTCCCTTTACCCCACCGCACCTCACCAGCATTTGGGCTGGCTGATAGGCAAGGGGCTTGTTGCTGGGCAGCGTTGTCACGGGGGATATGTGGATATCGACCGCACATCCAGCTTTTTAACCACAGGTTGCCAACAAGGGGTGTAAGCAATGTGGGGGATGTGATGACTTCGAGTCGGCAGAACCCGCACGGGGGCGGTACTAACGGCGGATGATGACGATGCGCCACGAACTCCCCCACTGCTCACAACCCCCAGCCGTTGTGCGTCAGCTTAAAGGACGACCCTAAACAAGATAAACAGACCTTGACAAAATGGAAATATTTAGGAAGGGTGGTACTTTTCAGGGACAACTTTCAGCATTTCCAAGAAACAATTTTTCCATTGAATAGGAGTCAGGCAGACAATTTTAGTGTTTAGATTTATTCCAAACTTTTGAGAGATTATCCTGACTTGATTTTTTCTGAATAATGACTTTAAAGCTGTATTGACTAACAAATCAGGTTTCTGTAATAAAAATGAAATAAAGTTTAGGTACTTGACTTTAAGTTCAAAGTCAAATGATGGCTGTTTTCTTTCTATTTTCAACAAGGCAGACTTTACAGTAGGTGGTGGCAAAAAACTATCAGGACTTACTTCATAAAGGAGTTTTAAATCAAAGAAAGTATGATAGAATATGGTGATAGGATTGTGAATTCTGCTTGAAAACAACTTTTGAGCAGGTTCAAGCTGAAGGACTATTGAACCACCGAGAAAATTATTAATGTTATCAAACATCAGGATTTTGAAAATTTCCGAAGTAATCCTATAAGGAATGTTTGATACCACTTTGAAAGGGTAATTAGGAATTGTAAACTTCCTGAAATCACACCCAACAATTTGAACTCTTTGAGTATTGGAAAATCTCTTGCACAGATACTTAATCAGGTTGATATCCTTCTCAACGGCAATTATTTTATTGACACTATCTAATAAATGGACTGTAAGAAAGCCCTTGCCTGCACCAATATCCAGCACAGTATCTTGTTGAGTAAGATTTGCTTGTTTAATTGCATCTTTAATAAGCACTTTATCAATAGTAAAGTGCTGACCCGAGAAACGAACGGGTTTCTTATTTTTTGTCATTAATTACATCTTGCAGGTGAATACTGTTGTTCTAATCGAAAAGAAGTGAATAGACAGTATTACCAAACAGAGTAACTATGACAAAACTATGCTAGTTAACAGCCAGTTAACAACATAAATAATTCATAGACTGTTTGTCTTGACCTAAAAAAGTTTGATTGGATTCTTATCAGGACTGTCTATCACTTAGATAGAAGTCCAAGGTCTGCTGTAGTACATATTGAAAATATCTAAATTGTTTGACTGCAAAATTATTAACTTTGCTTAGAAAAACAATACAAAAAAACGAAAGAAAACAAAGCCGAACGCACAACATCGTGTATAAGTAATGGCGGGGGTTGTAGCGTATTCGAGCATTCTACCTCGCATCAAGTTCATCGTAACTTGACAGGAAAGTGCCCCGTAATCCGCCACTACTCATACACGTAACCGTTATGCACCATAGTAGAAATTCGGGGCAGAAGAGATTAAGTCATTAGATGACAGTCAATTTTTGAAATCGAGACGGAATATTGCTCATTGAAAATCATAGCGCGGAATGAGAATTTGCGCATTGA
>Ga0334893_1002317_pt1 | contig 14623 bp, 15 predicted proteins | sample GraSluR3_MG_5_FD_207218 | JGI IMG/M metagenome (GOLD analysis project Ga0334893, IMG submission 207218) | Sludge microbial communities from methane-producing bioreactor in Wageningen University, Netherlands - Granular Sludge_09_05-R3 | ecosystem: Engineered > Bioreactor > Anaerobic >...
TTTATCATCACTCAGATAAAAGTGGCATAGTTTGTGTCCAAAACTGGCCTAGTTTGTGGCGAGTTATGGACTAGTCGTGATGTCTGAAAATGGCCTACTTTATTTTACCAGTTACAACAGGAAATGATGATATCGCTTTTGGACATTTTTCTACATTGACTTACGTACTGAGTGCAAAGATAGGGAAACTGGTAGGCAAGGGTTCAAAATCTACCGAAGAGACATCCTTCCCTAAAGGACTTGCCTTCTTGCGTGATAGCTCAATATCCATAGCGCTTACCATGATGGCAATGTATTTAATAGTTGTTATTATTGCAGGTCCTGCTTATACGGAGACACTCTCCGGTGGACAAAACTTCATTATTTACGCATTGTTGCAAGCGATAACATTTGCAGCAGGGGTATACATAGTTCTTCAGGGAGTTAGATTAGTAATAGCTGAAATCGTTCCAGCATTTAAAGGATTCAGTGAGAAGTTAGTGCCAAATGCCAAGCCGGCGCTAGATTGTCCGGTAGTGTTTCCTTTTGCGCCAAATGCGGTTTTGATAGGTTTTCTGTCATCATTTCTAGGAGGAGTCGTTGGTATGTTGATTCTTGTGCTTCTGAGAGACACAGCGTTGAGTCCCATGGTGATCTTACCGGGCGTAGTGCCACATTTCTTTGTTGGCGCAACAGCAGGGGTTTTTGGAAATGCAACAGGTGGTAGACGAGGTGCAATCTTTGGCTCATTTGTTAATGGATTGGTTATTACTTTCTTACCATTGTTACTACTTCCGGTACTTGGGGACTTGGGATATGCAAACACGACCTTCTCAGATGCTGACTTCATAGGAGTTGGAATCCTTATAGGATGGGTAGCGACATTCAAAAGAGCATGGTTGGTTGGAGCCGTAATAACTGCGCTTTTCGCGATACCGTTTGTACATGCAATCTTCAGCAAAGACAAGCTGGAGACAGTAGAGAAAAACTAAACAATTGATTAAAAGGCATTCCGAAAGGGAGTGCCTTTTTAAATATAAAGAAAGTTGTTTGGCAAGCTGATAAAACAATAAAACAGTTGATGTTATTTAGAAAAAACAGGTAAATAAAAACATAAAAACTGAGCAGGTAGATATATTTTCAGAAGATATGTATCCGGCATGACTATTCCTGCTGAAAGAGTAAGAGAATTTTTAATTGAGAGTAGGATAAGTTATTAGTTGATTTTGTTTGAACGGTATAAAATAATGGTAAATTAAACGTATCATAGTTGTAATGGGAGGTATGATCATGACTGAAAATGAATTGATTGAAGTCTTGAAAGAGCGGTTCGAAAAAAACATGAATCGTCATAAGGAAGTTAAATGGGATGAAATCCAAAAAAAGATTGAAGAAAATCCAGAAAAGCTCGCGTCCTTAAAAGAGATGGAATTAACCGGAGGAGAACCTGATGTTATAGGGTATGATAAATCGACAGGGAAACATGTTTTTGTCGATTGCTCTAAGGAAAGCCCAAAAGGAAGACGAAGCATTTGCTACGACCCAGAGGCTGTGGAGTCAAGAAAAGAAAATAAGCCTAAAAATAGTGCAGTAGGAATGGCAAAAGACATGGGAATCGAGATATTAACAGAAGAAGAGTATAGAAGCTTGCAAAGGCTGGGAAGCTTCGATACCAAGACTTCCAGCTGGGTAAAAACTCCTGATAAAATCCGAAAGCTAGGAGGAGCGCTGTTTTGTGATCGTAGGTACGATACTGTATTTGTCTACCACAATGGAGCTGAGTCTTATTATGGAGCTAGAGGGTTCCGTGGATCTCTAAGAATTTAAGCAAAAAACATATAAAATCAACCCAACCACCTAAAAGTTGTTGTTTAAAACGTTTAGGTGGTTTTAAATATCTATTATGAACAATAAAAGCAAGATATCGTGCTACCCTTTTCAACTTGGTGATAGTCAGTAATTGTTATCCGGTTAGCACGGGAATAATATGAAAAAGCCAAACGGTGAATACAGGGTCTCGATGAGTATTGAGGGAGATGAATACATGCGCCATGGAAAAGAATATTCTCCTTAGCAGATATGCTAAAGCATATGTGGATGAACTTAAGGGGCATTGAATTGAATGTAGATGAAAGTTGACGACCCATTAGCCATAGCTTAAAACTATGGCTAATGGGTGTTTTTTTGTATTATTAATGGTTACGAGTTTGCTTTATACTAATAATCAAATAACTCTTAATGTTGAAATGTCAGGGGGAAGTTCAATGAAACATAGAATAGAAACTAAGTGCATCCACGAAGGTTGGAAGCCAAAAAAAGGAGAAGCAAGGCAGCTTCCTATTTATCAGAGCACCACATTTAAATACGATACAAGCGAGCAAATGGGAAAGCTATTTGACCTAGAGACAGAAGGATACTTTTATACCAGGCTTCAAAATCCTACAAACGATGCGGTGGCGGCAAAAATTTGTGAATTGGAAGGTGGAGTGGCGGCTATGCTTACTTCTTCAGGTCAAGCTGCAAATTTTTATGCAATCTTCAATATCTGTGAAGCAGGAGATCACTTTATATCTTCATCTGCAATATATGGAGGTACCTATAATCTTTTTGCGGTGACTATGAAAAAGATGGGCATAGAATGCACTTTTGTAGATCAAAATTTACCTGAAAGAGAACTGGCAAAATACTTTAAACCAAATACTAAAGCAGTTTTTGGAGAAACGATAACAAACCCTACGGTTACCGTGTTTGATTTTGAAAAGTTTGCTGGACTAGCTCATTTTCACGGAGTGCCTCTTATAGTAGACAACACATTTGCTACTCCTATTAACTGCAGGCCGTTCGAATGGGGTGCTGACATTGTTACTCACTCAACAACGAAGTACATGGATGGACATGGAGCAAGCGTTGGAGGGTGCATCGTAGATAGTGGAAATTTTGACTGGAATGCACATGGAGATAAGTTTCCTGGTCTGACGTCTCCAGATGACTCCTATCATGGCATAACTTATACAAATAAGTTTGGAAAGGGGGCGTATATAACCAAAGCTACAGCTCAATTGATGAGAGACTTTGGTTCATCACAGTCTCCACAGAATGCTTTTTATATTAATCTGGGCTTGGAAACGCTACATCTAAGAATGAGACAGCACTGCGAAAATGCGCTGGCTGTGGCAAGGTTTTTAAATAAAAACGATAAAATCGCATGGGTAAATTATCCTGGGTTGAAAGACAGCGCGGATAATGCACTGGCTAATAAGTATCTATCAAATGGTTCTTGTGGAGTATTGGCATTTGGAATAAAAGGGGGAAGAAAAAAGTCCATAGATTTTATGGATAATCTTAACTTTGCCTCCATAGTTACTCATGTGGCAGACAGCAAGACATGCATTTTGCATCCAGCAAGTCATACCCACCGACAGTTGACTGACAGACAGCTTGAAGAAGCAGGCGTTGCGCCAGATCTTATTCGACTTTCTGTTGGTTTAGAAAATGTGAATGACATAATTGAGGATATTGGCCAGGCATTAGCACAAATATGATTATTATATGTACCGAAATATACCACCTAAAAGTTGTGATATGCCAGGCTTTTAGGTGGTTTTAATGTTATAATACAGTTTGTCCCTTAAACAAATGCATTCAAATGACAATAAAGGAAGGTGATTGAAATAGAAACTGTCAACAGCCAATTTATTTTGTCCATGCTTATTATAATTCTAGGGTATGGAATGAAGCAGATTGGATTATTAAAAGAAAAAGATAAAGAGACTCTATCAAGAATCGTGTTTAACATAACGCTTCCGGCAATAGTACTTAAATCCATGAGTGTCAATATGGACCTGACCATATTGTTTATGACGTTTTTAGGCTTTGGATTTGGTGCGATGATGACTATAATAGCAATAATACTAGGGAAAAACAAAGGTCGAGAAGAAAAAGGCATATATGCTATCACGATACCGGGATTTAATATAGGACTTTTTGCCTATCCTCTGGTCCAAGCAATTTGGGGACTAAGCGGCATGATATACATTATTATGTTTGATGTAGGAAATGCATTCATAGTTTTTGGCAGCAGCTATTTTCTTGCGAAATATTATAAGGATGAGGATGCTAAGTTCAGCATAGGGTTTCTTGCTAAAATCTTGGGAAAATCAGTTCCGTTCATGTCTTACATGATAGGAGTTGCAATGAGCCTGTCCGGACTTCGTTTTCCGTCGATGGCAACGAGTGTCATAGATGTATTGGCAGGAGCGAATATGCCGCTGGCACTGTTGCTGCTTGGCATTGTCATTCAGTTAAGAATTGAATCAAAGGATTTGCGCACAGTAGGAAAGGTTATTTTGACAAGGTATACCGTTGGGGCTTTGTTTGGAGTATTATTGTATTTGGTGCTTCCGTATAATCCGGTGTTGTCTCCCATGTTTTTAATTATGTTTGTGCTGCCTATAAGCATGAGCTCGCTACCTTACTCGGTGCAATTTAATTATGATGTGAACCTGGTAGGTACGGCAAACAATATGACTATTATACTGAGCTTTTTCATCATTTGGGCAATATCAGCTTTTTCATTTTAATAAATAAGGAAAATCGATTGTTTTGGATGCAAGCAGCATCCTTTTTTTTATCAAAGTTATCAAGTGAATCTAAAGGTGACATCATCACAAGTTAACAACACAAAGTGAAGTTGCATTATTGACAAGACCATTTAGATATGATATCGTTGTTTATGTGATAATGATTATCATTATCACATAAACAGATTGGGAGGGAGTATGGCATGAAAAAAATTGTCGTAATATATTGGTCAGGTACAGGAAACACTCAAGCAATGGCAGAAGCGGTTGCAGAAGGAGCAAAATCTAAAGATGTAGAGGTAGATCTTCTGAATGTAAGCCAGGCTAACATTGATGATATAGAAAAAGCAGATGCAGTTGCCTTGGGGTGCCCTTCTATGGGTGCGGAAGTTTTAGAGGAATACGAGATGGAACCCTTTGTTGAGAGCCTATCTGGCAAGATCAGTGGCAAGCCAATGGTTTTGTTTGGATCATATGGATGGGGTGACGGTGAATGGATGGCTGACTGGGAAGAAAGAATTAAAAAGCAAGCTGCAAACTTGTTAAAAGAAGGTTTGATTATAAATGAAATGCCTGACGATGAAGGCATAAACAACTGCAAGGAACTGGGTTTGATGTTGGCAAAAGAGATTGCTTGAAAATTAGGTGATATAGAAATGATGAAATTAAAAACCAAGATGGAGATCGCAGATTACATAAATAGAATGTACGAATATGATGATTTTGATCTTTTAATGCATAAAATATGTTTTCATGGCGCGGCTACCATCAATAGAGTGAAACCGTCGTTTTTGATTTGTTTAAAAAACAGTTCATCCTTCAAATTGAAAGATATTTGGGAAAAATACAAATATGAAGTTAAAGAAACGGTACCTTTTGATTATAAAGAGCTGAAAACATGCAGGGATGGGGTTAACGTCTTGTTCTACAGACGTGACTGGCTCAGTAGAATAATCAATAGCAACAAAGTTTACCAGTACCTGCAAGGCAATGGATACCAAGGGGTAAAATCAGTTGATCATGCTTTGGAGATATTAAGCAACCGTTATTCTAATGGATGTCCTGATGAGATTGGAGTATTCTTAGGCTATCCTTTAGCAGATGTGATTGCATTTTCATCTACTGACAAACATTGCAGCATCTGCACTGGATACTGGAGAGTTTATTCTAACGCTGACAGAGCAAAAAAGATATTTGGTGTGTATGATAAAGCTAGATCAAATATTGTGGATTCACTCGAAAAGGGTATAAAGCCTCAAAAGATAATAGAGCTAGCTTCATAGAACAAATAAAAAACAACCAAATGAAATTGAGCAGCTGTCAGGATTGTGCAGATATCTATTTGCGCTTGAGTTTGATTGAATTAAACTGCCCAGGGTAATATTATCATAAGATAGTTAGGTTGCATCGTAAAATCTGGGAGGTGTAATAGTGAAGCTTGCTAAAATAATTGGGTGGATTGGATTATTGGCCATGACGCTTGCCTTGGCTCAAGGATTTATTAAAGGTGATTTCTTTGCAGATGGTGGGGAGATCATTTCAAATCCGTGGGGAATAGTTTCATTGGTGGATTTGTATGTGGGATTCGCGTTGTTTTCCTGCTGGATAGCATTTCGCGAAGAGAAATTGGTTGTAACCATACTGTGGATAGCAGCGATGATGATTCTAGGTTTTTTTGCAGGAAGTGCTTATGTAATCTTCAATTTATACGCTAGCGAGGGAGATTGGTTAAGTTTCTTTTTAGGCTCCAAAAAAAAGATGTTGATAAAGAAAACATACAATTAAATAAAACACCTCTCGAATATTGGATTGTTTCTAATAACGAGAGGTATTAATATGCTGTTTTTTACTGAAATGTCCTGCCTCCATCCAGCAGGATCACCTGGCCATGGATGTATTCAGACTTATCCGACGCCAAAAAGCTGGCTAGATAGGCTACATCTTCCGGTTGACCTATCTTTCTTATAGGAATCAAATTTCGTATTTTATTTTTACTCTCTTCATCAGGATAGAGATTTTCCAGCATTTCGGTCTGTATGACTCTAGGTGCTATTGCATTTACGTTTATACCTAAGGGACCTAGCTCCTTGGCAAGATTTAAAACCATTGCGTTAAGTCCCGCCTTGGATGCTACGTAATTAAGTCCGCCCCCTGTTCCTGTGTAAGCAGAACCGGAAGAAATAAATATTATTTTTCCATATTTGCTTGACCTAATGTGATCGATAAATGCCTTGAGGGTAAAGAATGCTCCATTTAGATTTACATCCAGTACTTGGTGCCAAGTGGCTTCGTCGATATCATCAAGGGGTTGTTTTATCGAAATTCCAGCATTTAAAACCAAGATATCTACTTTGCCCATGTTTTTTTCTACTTCCAAAGTCGCTGATTTCAAACAGTGGGAATCGGTTACATCGCAATGGATGAATTGGGCTCTGCCACCCTCAGCCCGAATTTCACTTACTGTCTGTTTTCCCTCGAATTCCAAAATATCCAGTACCACTACTTGAGCACCTTCTTGAGCAAAATCTTTAGCTATAGATTTGCCAATTCCACGTGCTGCGCCGGTAATCAATGCTATACGGTTTTCTAACAACATACCCATCACGGCTCCTTATATTTTATAATTTTATATTAACATAGTTTGCCCAATAATTAAAACAATGTAAACTTATGACGATTGTATTAGGATTATTGTTATGGTACCATATAATATATTTAAAGAACTAAAGTGCAAAACAATTAAGATGAAAAGACCTACATTAAGGTGTTTTGCTTTTGAGGAGAAAATATGAAAAAAATATCTGAGTACGTAGGGAAATACATGGTCAAGTGGTTGACAGTTGCAACTGTAGTGGGTGTTGGAGGTGGTTTTTCTGCAGTTGCATTAAATAAGTCAATCGATTTGGTTTCAAGGTTAAGCAATAACTTTCACATAGGCTTGACGCCATTGATTGGAGGAGTTTTAGTTTCGATGATTTATATTTGGGATAGAAATGCCTCCGGATTTGGAACTGATCACTACATGAATGAAGTCAATCGCCATGGTGGGTATTTAAAAGTGAAGACATTGTTCAGTAAATTAGCGGCCACTGCAGTGACTTTGGGCTTTAATGGCAGTGGCGGGGTGGAAGGTCCTATGTTGGTTATGGGTGGAAGCATGGCAGATGTAGTCTTAAAAATACCCTTTATAAAAAATAAATTCAATAAAGAAGATAGAAGGATATTAACAATATGTGGTGCAGCAGGGGCAATTGGGGCTATTTTCAGATCACCCTTAGGAGGGGGAATATTTGTCGTAGAGATATTATACCGATCGTCGCTTCATTACGGAGACTTATTTCCAGCAATGCTCTCTTCTACTATGGGTTTTGTAGTATATAGCATGATATCTAAACCTACACCTTTGTTTCTGATTCCGGATTATCTACCGGATGTGTACAATGTTCCTTTTTTAATCTTGGCTGGGATTTTAGCAGGGATAGCATCTTTAGTATTTATGAGTGTTTTTTCATATAGCAGACAAATATTTAGCCGGATACCGTATTCAAAGATTCACCCGGTTCTGGGTGGGGCATTGACCGGTTTGATTTTATTGGTACTACCTAACGTGGGAGGAAAAGGTAATTTTGTTATACAGGAAATGATAGACATGGATTTTCCTATTATGATTTTGATTTTGCTTTTTATTGGGAAGATACTGGCCACTTCATTTACAGTAGCCTCTGGAGGGAGTGCAGGTCTTGTCATACCTGCGTTGTTTGTTGGAGCGCTAGCCGGAAATGGAATATCTACGTTAGTGGCTAATGGCAATTTAGGTCTTTCCTCATCTTTGGTAATAACAGGAATGGCGGCCAGCCTTGCCAGTATTGCCAACGTTCCAGTTGCGGCGGCTATCATGCTAGTTGAGATGGTGGGATTGCGCCTAGGTGTTCCGGCTACATTGGGAAGCATCATAGGTTATGCCGTAGGACATAGCAAGGTAATCTATGGTATAAATTCACCTGACCAGTGGCAGTATGAAGAAATGAAAGTGTGGAGAGATTTGGATGCGAAAGATGAAAGCCATTGAGTCTCTATGTATTATGGTAAACTGATTTGGATATATAAGCAAATAGAAGGTTGATGGAGGTTGTGTTTTGAGGAATTTTTTATCAGTTTTTATGATCTGCTTTACAATTAGTGCGGTTTTGTTATTTTTCTTAGGTGGAATAATTCTTGAAAGCATCTGGGGAGCATTAATGTTCTTCTCGTTTTTGATGGCTGTTTTCATAAGCATATTTATTAATCAAGAAGAGAGAATAGAGAGATTAGAGGAAAGGCTTGAAAAAATAGAGAAAAATCAATAGACGCAGTTAACACAAAACACGATAACTGCGCCTATCTAGGATTTTATAAGAGCATTGCAAACCCTATTAGGGTGCCTGCAATTATTCCTGCGTTGGCTAGATGGCTGTGAAGGCCATTTGCCTGGGGAACCAACTCGTCATTTACGATGTAAATCATCGCTCCCGCTGCAAAGGCAAGAGAACCACCTATCATTGCGGTTGATATACCGAATACTACCAGACCTATGGTAGTTCCTACGACGGTCATTAAACCAGCACCTAAAGTAAATATGAGGACCTTTAAACTAGATAAACCGCCAGCCTTTAAAGGACCTGCAACGGCTAAACCTTCAGGTATATTATGCAGCCCTATGGCAAGTGCTATGGACATGCCAAGCTCAGGGCTAGCTTCAAGTCCAGCACCTATGGCTAGACCTTCCGGAACGTTATGGAGAGCGATACCTAAAAAAATCAAGTATCCTGTGCGCAAAATTTTTCTTTCTTCATGTATATGCGACTCGTTTTCCACGACCAGTTCATCGCTTGTTGACATATGGGCATGAGGTAAAAATACATCCAGAAGATACATCATGCCACATCCGAGAATAAAACCTGTGACGACCACAAGGAGCGATTCGCCAAGCTCGTAAGCCTCTGGCATAAGCTCAAACAGGGAAATAGCTATCATGATTCCGCCGGCAAAGCCAAGCAGAGTTGCCATCGTTTTCCTTCCGGGCTTACCAAATAACATTAAAATAATTGCTCCTAAAGCTGTGGAACTGCCAGCAAAAAAACTATAAATTAAACTTTCCATGTTGCCTCCTTCAAATGATGTAATTAATAATACTTTAATGTATTTATATCAAGGGAGCAAGGATTTTAAACATATTTAGATATAAAAAATACATTTTCCAAAAGCAAGTGAAGTTTGTTTCTGTTTTAGAAGCCTCCAATCGGGTACAAACACTAAAGAAAATGCTTATGAGGTAAAGCCATGAATAAATATAGAATTAAAAGAGAAGAAGAAACTTTGGTGGTAATGATTCGGATGTACTGCAAGAAAAATCATAGCCCCATTAATCTATGCGATGAATGTGATGAGCTTGAGGCTTATGCTTTAAGCAAGCTCAGAAAGTGCACTTATGGAAATAAAAAGCCAGTCTGCAGCAAATGCAAAACTCACTGCTATAATCCGGTTATGAGAGAAAAAATCAAAAGAGTAATGAGATACAGCGGGCCTAGGATGATTCTTTATCACCCGGTTATGGCAGTTATGCATACATATGATAAGGTCAAATAATATAAGATTTATTTTAACAGACGCATTCTTAAATGGATAAAGAATGCGTCTGTATTAAGGTATAGATCATATTTCCAGTAGTGCTTTTTGTCTGATTTTTTTTGCTTTTCCAAGAAATAGCATGAAAGCTACAATTGCTGACACTATGCCTATAGGATAAGAGATAGCAGTAGATAATTGGAAGCCTTCCGGAGCTTGCAATATATAGGTCGTAATAACTGCTGTCATAAAAGTTGCAGGCACTGTAGCTATCCAGTGAAGCTTGTTGTTTTCTACAAGATAAACAGCAGATGCCCATAAAACCATAGTGGCAAGCGTCTGATTAGACCAAGCAAAATATCGCCAAATGATGTTGAAGTCTATCAAGCTTAACCCAAAACCTACTAAAAACAAAGGGATAGCAATTATAAGCCTTTTATTCAAACGGCTTTGATTGGTTTTTGTAAAGTCTGCGATGACAAGTCTAGCACTCCTAAAAGCGGTGTCTCCTGATGTTATAGGGCATGCAATCACCCCTAGCATAGCAAGTAATCCGCCCACGACTCCGAGCAAAGACGTTGAAACTTGGTAAACTACTCCCCCCGGCCCCCCGGCAGATGTCGCTCCCATCAGTCCATCTGTTCCATGAAAGAAGCTCATTGCCGCAGCGGCCCATACAAGGGCGATTATTCCTTCAGCGATCATAGATCCGTAGAATACTCTTCTACCCTGAGTTTCATTGCCTACGCACCTTGCCATTAGTGGAGACTGGGTCGCATGGAAACCACTAATGGCACCACAGGCGATAGTTATAAATAGTAGAGGCCAAACAGATAAATTGTTGGGGTGGATATTTTCAAGAGTAAGTGCCGGTAGTTGATGACCATTTATCAAAAGCATAGCAGCAATACCTACTGCCATTATTATGAGAACTGCGCCAAACAAAGGATAAATTTTTCCAATGATTTTATCCACAGGAAGTATAGTAGCAAGGAAATAATAAACTAAAATTATAGCCAGCCAAATTTGATATGAATCTATATTAAGAAAACCCAAGTTGCCAAGCAACAAAGCAGGACCGGTCATAAAGACTGTTCCCACCAGAATAAGAAGAATTACTGAAAATGCTCTCATAAACTGTCTTGCATTATTTCCAAGGTATTTTCCGACGATCTCAGCGATGGTGGCTCCACCATTTCTGATTGAGAGCATGCCTGAAAAATAGTCATGTACTCCACCCGCAAAAATACTGCCAAACACGATCCAGATAAAAGCCTGTGGACCCCACAATGCACCAGCAATAGCGCCATAAATTGGGCCAAGTCCGGCGATGTTTAAAAATTGGATTAGAAATAATTTGTACCAAGGCATCTCGATATAGTCTACACCATCAGCCATGGATACAGCAGGTGTTTTGCGTTCCCTTTCTATACCAAAAACCCTTTCTACAAATTTGCCATAAATAAAATAACCGGCTATCAACACTGCAATTGAAATAAACAACAAAGACAAGAAAAAAACCTCCTTCATAATTAATAACTTTTATGTTTTAATTATAAACAAAGGTTTGAAAACAATTACATGTTTTGAGTGACTTGTTAAAAATCCGTATTAAATGGCTGCAATCTATGCATGAGTGGTTTATGGTTGAATACCCATAAGCTCTTTAAATGATTTTAGATTCCCTCTGCTGATTGGGATATTTGTATCTTTAATACCACGCATCTTAAGCTGAAGGGAATTATTGAACCACAACACCACTTCTTCAATTTCGTCCGTATTGACAATAAAGCTTCTATGAGTTCTAAAAAACTTTTCATTCGGCAATTTGTCTAGCCATTGACAGAGATTTAGATTGGAACGGAAAACGCCTTTTTTCGTTGCCAATTTAGTATTTCTATCTTCAGTTTCTATGTAGATTATATCCAAAACACTCAGGACATAAAACCTGTCATCACGTTCTAAGGTTATTTTGCTTTGGGTATGCTCTTTTTGCAAATGTTCACGCAATAAACGTTCAATAGATATGGAATTAGGTGAGTGGCTATCTAGTGCTTTTGATTTAAAGGATTCTTCAACTTTGGCTATCGTTTTAATAAACCTATCCTCTTCAATGGGTTTAAGAAGGTAATCCACTGCGTAATACTCAAAAGCCTTTAGCGCATATTTGTCATAGGCTGTTATAAAGACGACTTTTGAGTTGATTCCGTTTTCAACCATAAAACTAGCAATGTCTAAGCCGCTCATATCATGGAGATGAATATCTAAAAAAACTACATCAGGAACTTCAGATGAAATTATTTTGATTGCTTCTTCTCCATTGTCTGCTTCGCAAACTATGTTTTCAGGCGAAAAGTTCTTTTCCAGCAAATGCCGAACCTGTTTTCTTGCGGGCATTTCATCATCAACGATTAATACTTTCATTGTGTTTCCTCCTATGCACCTATGGGTATGCGGATTTGAACGCTGGTTCCTATTCCTTCCGTACTGTGAATATCAAGGGCATATCCTTCTCCGTACAAGTTGATCAATCGTTTATTGACGTTGAAAAGTCCAATCGAATCAATGTACTTGTTTTCATCATTAGAATTGATTTTAATCATCAAGTGATCAAGTTGATCCTTTGACATGCCTTTTCCTGTATCGGCGATCTCTATAGTAATTTCGTCTGCGGTGGGTTTTGAACTTATAGTTACGCTTCCGCCGTTTTTTTGTGGGAGTATCCCGTGGATTACAGCGTTTTCAACAATAGGCTGTAAGATTAAAGGTGGTATTTTAATGATGACATTTTCGGGTACGTCAAAATTGAAGGTTAGGCGATCTCCAAAACGTGCTTGTTCTATTTCTACATATGACTTTATATAGTCCAGTTCCTGATTTAAGCTTATAAAATCGTTGGAAGAGCTGAGGCTTTTTCTAAACATGATTGCCAGTGAGGTTAAAAGGCTTTTGGCACGAGTTCCATCTATCAGCATAAATGACTGTATAGTGTTGAGAGCATTGAACAGAAAGTGGGGTTTGATTTGTGCTTGTAGGTTTTTTAATTCTGCATCAACTAACAGCTTCTCCTGAGATTGAACTCTGCTGACTTCAATCTGAGTAGAAAATAACTGAGCCAGCCCCAATGCCAATTCTTCGTCTAAATTAGTAATACTATGTTCCATATTCTTGTATAGCTTTAGGGTTCCAACAGTTTCTTCCCGTTCTTTTAAGGGAATTATAATCGCAGACTTTAATGGGCAGTCGGAATGTTCACAGTATATGGCGTCACTTTCGTTGATAATTTGGTGATTTCCGCTTTTTAATGCGACCTTGGTTGAATTTGTCCTTATGAGCTCTCCAGATATATGATGATCTTCTCCTGAGCCAATATGAGCTAGAATTTCCTTTGTGTCCGTGATAGAAACGGCCGATACATCTATTGAGTTATGTATTATTCTAACCACATTTTCAGCGACATGCTTGTTTAGTCCCTGTCTGAAGTATGGGAGAGTCTGATTAGCTATATCCAGAGCTTTGTGAGCCTGCAAGGCAGCTGCTATTCTTTCTTGCTCGTTATAAATGTTGTCAAGAACCCCTATAAAAAGCGCGATGCCAATGGAATTTACAAATACCATAGGAAGGGATATTATCCGTACAAGCTCTAAGGCATCGATAAACGGCCTTGCAATCATCAGTATAATTATCATCTGGACAACCTCTGCAAGAATACCGATGCCAAGCGCATACTTCCATTTATGGGCCTTGTGCTTCAGATAATAATGAAAGTATCCTCCAATGAGGCCTTCGGCGATAGTAGACACTGCACAAGCTACAGCAGTGAACCCTCCTACATCTATAAGAAATCTGTGACCGCCTGCTATAACAGCAGCTATAAATCCTACGAGAGGACCGCCTAGAAGTGCACCTACCATGACGCCAACTACCCTAGTATTGGCAAGAGCGCCATTAACGGGCACGCTAGAATAAGTTCCAAGAACTCCTATCAAGCCAAATACAACGGCCAAAATTATTTTATCGCTAGCTGAAGCGTCTTTTTTAGATATTAACCGCTTAAATATTCCGATTTTTGAGATAATGACCGCTAAAATAATAATGATTCCAAGTTTATTCATTAGCGAAAATATGATATCGACAATCACTTGATTTCACCCGCCTATCGATTTAATTATACATTAACTTGAAATTATTAAACAAGACATATCTTTAAGTATTGGAATACGAGTTGTATTGAAGAGCGAATATCTTTTCATTTGCTATCAGTATTGAGGGTAATATATTATGTAATTACATTGTTCATATCAGCAAGGTAAATGATCTTGAAGAAGCTGTTTGTAATCAGTCAAGTAAACTAGGCCATTTTTCGCCACGAACTAGGCCACTATTTTCTCACTCTTTATCTGTGTGATCATTTGTCTTTATAGAATGGATTTTCTGTGTTTGAGTCTGTATCCATCACC
>Ga0334893_1002319_pt1 | contig 14609 bp, 27 predicted proteins | sample GraSluR3_MG_5_FD_207218 | JGI IMG/M metagenome (GOLD analysis project Ga0334893, IMG submission 207218) | Sludge microbial communities from methane-producing bioreactor in Wageningen University, Netherlands - Granular Sludge_09_05-R3 | ecosystem: Engineered > Bioreactor > Anaerobic >...
CACAAGTCGAGCGTCCGCTCCATCCTTGATCTCTGGGATTTAGTTGGATAGATCCGGTACTTGAACGACTTGCGCATATCAGTTTATACGGCTTAATGCTATTTAAAGGTTCGCATAAACAAGGGAGGGGCTCTACATCCCCGGCCTAAAGACCGGGGTCTTTCGCCCCTCTCCGCTCCCCGTCAAGATAAATAGTTTTCTATTGGCAAGGGTTGACACGCCCCACAAGTCCCGTTTCGTGTAGAAGATACTCCACTTGCATTATTATTACACACTTCGGATAAATAGGTTATTCCTGACCATGGCGCCGACGGATAGTCCTGGTTTCCGATCTTTGCTCCTCAGATACTGGAGAGCCTGACTACATGCGTCCACCTGGTCGTCGTGCGCCCCGTTCGGAAATATTGTGATCTCTGAGATCCAGTCTTTGACCCAGGGGTGCTTCTCGGGGTTCGGTACGAAGACGTGGTGGGTCTCGAACAGGTCTGCCTGGGCTTCCATCCGGTTCTCTTTTGACCCGCCAGTAACCGGCCACAGTTTCAGGCCGTCGATGTACTCCTGCAACGTGGCCACCAGAGCTTCGCCGTTGGCCGCCTGTTCTACGAGTTTGGGGCCTCGGCGGCCGTAATACGATTCCGACTCTTCAAGTACGTATTTGAGCTGGTCGTTGAACCCCCATTTGCCTCGGGCCTGGTTTAGGAGGAAGTAGTCCGGACCCACTTTGCCCCAGGATTGGCCTACCACCCAGTCTGATTTCTCGGTTCCCTTGAACGTGAGGTCCCAGGATTGACAGAGCCAATCAAACTGAGCTGGCGGCGAGTCATAGAACTGGATCCAGTCTCGCTTGATGATCGAGCCGCCTTTGGCACCGGGTCGCTGTTGCCACTGGCTCTGGAACCGGTAGTCTCCGGTGGCTTTCGTCTCCAGCAACAGTTCGAGCGGTTCGAACTCGGGCCACAGAGGTTCGCCCTCTTTTCGTTCCATGATGAGTTCGCCGGTGAGCGGGGAGTAAATCTTCTCGTCCTGTTCGGCTATCGCTGCAAGCCTGTAGAGGTCCCACCCGTTCTTCTGGATGTGCCAGTCGGTCAGCTCGTCGGGTTCTATCCCGGTGGCGTATGCGGTGGTGTCAAGGCCGTGGAGCCGTTGCATAATGATCAGCACGGCACCGTTGATCTTATCATTCAGTCTCGACGGGTACACCGTCTGGCTGAACTCGCGGTTTGCGTTGGTTCGTTCGGCTTCGGACCATGCCTTTTTGGGGTTCATCGGGTCGTCGAGGATGATGATGTCACCACCTTTTCCCGTGATCGTCCCGTCCAGACCTGCCGAGTACCAACGGCCGAGCTGGTTATTGATGATATCATCATCTCGGTTTCGAGTCAGGCTGTACATGTGGCCCCAGAGTGTCTGGTACCAATCCGAGGAGATAAGGGTGATCCGGTCGTTCAGAAAATCGTTGGCCAGGGATGCTGAGTACGAGATGGTGAGGTTTTGGCGGGCCGGATTTGTGGCCCACTCCCATGTAGGCCACATGACGGACGCCAGCCGCGACTTCATGTTTCTGGCGGGGATGTTTATCGCCGTGCGGCGGTGGCCTTTCCCTATCGAGATGCATTCGAGAATGTCGGCTACCAGGTGGATGTGGCCGCCGTTCGGGCCGTGGCCGGGGACGAACTTCTTAGCTGGTTCGATGGCGTCCCAGCCTTCCAGGACATAGTCATAAAAATGTTCCTGGCAGATTTCACGGTTCAGCTGGATCTCGGTTTGGGTCAGCGGTTGTTTCGTCATCACGTCTCGTCTTGCGGATCAGTTCCAGCATCTGTTTCTTCTCGTCATGGGTCAGGTTGGCGGTGTTGATGACCTCTATCGGCTTACCACCGGGGCCGGAGACCTGTTGGTCCACCGACTTCTTGTCTTTCCATTCGTCGGGCCGCCGGTTGTTAAGCCAGTATTCGCAGGCTCGGACGTTGCCAGACGCCGCCGATTCCCACAGGGCGTTTACCACATCGTCTGTCGCCGTCTCGCAGGCCGCCTCTTCCGCCGCCTTGAAGTCTGGATGATCCTGGGCGAACTGCCAGATTCCGACCCGGCTCATTCCAACCTCTTCCGCCGCCTTCCATGGACCTATGCCCTGGGATCTGAGGGCCAAGTACTGATTTTGCTTCCGTTTCGTGAATTTGTACGGACCACGCCGCTTCTTTTCAGCCATTGACTGCTCCTGCATTTTATTAGATTTATTAGATTATTTTTGTTGAGTTCCCCTTCGATCGATTCGTCTTTCGGCTCACGACTCGGAGGTTGCGTTCGGAGTTCGAGCCGCCTTGTCTTGGTGGGTTTCGGTTTGGCTGACTTTCTTCCCCACCAGATCTGGCAAGAACCACTGGGGCCCGTCATGTCCTTTCTTGTCATCTGCCAATTATCCCACCACCGCTACCATGGTAGTCTCTCTCTTGACTACCTCTCTGTACCTGCCATCCGGGCCTATTAGCTTTGCCCGGATCGATGCATAGCCGCAGGGCTCCACGCTTTCAACCCTGTATACCGCCTTTTCTACGCGGTACGGTCTCAGCTCCAGAGCCACCACGTCGCCCTTCTTGATCTTGGCCCAGGTGGTGACTTTCGCCACCGGGACCCTAACCTGGACTTCGGTCATCTCAGCTCACCGGCCATCCACCATCTCCGCCAACCTATCCAGGATGAACTCTTCCATCTCGGTCCTGACGTCCGGATCCAGTTCATCCGCCCTTATCTCAGTCATCGACGTGCCTCCAGGAGATGATAATAAGGCGCTTTCCCAGAATGTCCCCGGCCTCGCAGATGTGGGTTATGTCGCGGGTGAAGCCCCTCGCCCCATGCCTGGCGTCGATCCGGATCTTCATAGGATCGCCTTTCATCCATAGCGTGAAGATGGCGTCCTTCTCCGCCTCATCTACCAGCCGCGCCGTGTTCGGTTTTTCACCGTTAGCCTCTGCCCCGAAAAATCGGATATCGGGGCGGAAGACGAGCGTGTCGCCTTCGATCCTCATCTCGTCGCCTCCCGCTCGGCCTCCAGCGCCCGGATGTAGGCCGTGAGGAGGTTGAGCTTCTGTCTTATGATTCTGTGGTGTTCGCGGGGCACCGGGGCCCGGAAACCCGGAATTACGCAGTTCCTTGTCTGAGGGGTCTTTGTCTGGATGAGTTCTACCGCCGTCCCGTTCGGGTGCTGGATTTCTACTGTATACACTATTACATTTTCCATCTCTGTTCACTCCTTTCTGGGTATACTCGCCACTTGTCCCGTTTTTGGGGGGATATTAGTGGTGTAATATGGTATATGTCTCTTATGGTATTTATAGTTATCTATTGGCTGCCGGGGCTACCGGCCCCGATTAGCTGCATCTGTGGCCGCATCGAAAAAAAGGTTTATCTTGACGGGGAGCGGAGAGGGGCGAAAGACCCCGGTCTTTAGGCCGGGGATGTAGAGCCCCTCCCCGTTTTATCCAAAACATGTGACTACTCCCCGCCCTGAAGGGCGGGGCTTAGTCACCGCTCAGCGGGGCCCGGTGGCCGGTCACGCTACCGCGTATTTCGTGGGTTCGCCGTCGGTCTTGATGGCTTGGAGCTCTCCATGCTTGACGCCTTTGGTGAGATGGGCCCAGACCCGTTGCCGAACAAACGGGCCAGCGTCTATGATCTCCTCCAGGGTCGTGGGCCCCTGTCTGGAGATGATATCGAAAACCTTGTCCCTTGATGCTATTATGGGGCGACCCCTGGAACTCTTCCTCTGTTTGGCCACGTATGTACCGATCTGGACTGTGATGTCTGGCGGAACGAGAACTGCGCCTTCTGGGACCTCCGTCCCTGGAACTGCGAAGGATGCCACGTAAGCCATATCGCCGGGCAGCACTGCCGCCTGGAGATCTCCTTGACGCCGGGCCATTGTCAGGTATTTTGAGATGTGACTTCCTCTCCGCCCTAAAGGGCGGAGCTTCCTGCTTCGTTGAGCCGACGCTTACTTGGGGGTGACCCCAAGCCGGAGGTCAGTTCTCCACAGGCTCTTCCCCTCAGTCCGAGGGCGCGAATGTTGATTGCCGCATTGAGGTCTCTGTCCAATTCCAAACCACAATGCGGACATATGTGGGTGCGGTCAGACAGTTTTTTGGGAACAAGCTCACCGCAACTCGAACATTTTTGTGATGTGTTTCTCGGATCGACTAATACAACACGTTTGCCAGCTCTCTCAGCCTTGCTCTGCGTCAACCGTATTAGTTTCCCCCAAGAAACGTCTTGGATATGTTTCGCCAGATGGTGATTTTTAAGCATACCATTGATATTAAGATCCTCGAATACTATGATATCCGCTGAGTCCACCAACTTTCTCGAAGTCTGGTGCAGGAATTCGTCTCGCATGTTGGTAACTCTCTTTCCAATTCGAGACAGCCATTTCTGAGCCTTCTTCCTGTTCTTGGACCCCAGTTTCTTTCGATGGAGCGATTTTTGAGCCGCTCTCTGTTTCTTTTCGGCTTGGACGTAATATCTAGGATAGTCGTACACATCTCCATCTGAAGTTGTTACAGCGTGTTCGATTCCAAGATCGACTCCAATTACGTTGACGGAGTCTGTTAGGCCTGGTGTCGGAGAGTCTCGGTCGGTTACGAAAATGACGAACCAAGCTCCAGTTCCGTCCCTCTTGATAGTGCACGTCTTGATCGTCCCTTCAATCGGTCGGTGGACGAAAGTTCTGATAGTTCCTGAGATCTTCGACAGCTTCAACCGAGTACCTTCAAGCTTGAACCCCGACTCAGGGAACGTAAACGAGGTATAACGCTTTTTGAACCTTGGATATCCCTTCTTCTTAGCACCTTCTCGCACCCGTCGGAAGAAGTTATCCATCGCCTTTTTTTGTCTACGAAGTACATCTTGAAGAACATGAGAGTGGACCTTCTTAAGTTCGGGATTCCTTTGTTTCTCACGGACCAAGATGTAAGCTTGATCTTCGTAAGATCGGGTCTCACCGCGTTTCTCCCACACCGACTTCCTGTCAGCGAGTGCTGTATTCCACAAGTTCCGACAGATTTCAAGAGTCTCATCTAACTCTGCGATCTGTGCCTTGTTAGGGTATATGCGAAACTTGTAGGCGGATTTCATTTTGACTTCTGCTCCTCGATGTATCGCTTTATGGTCTCAGAGGTGACGGTTCCTGCAGTACCGACGTAATACGAATTTGTCCATCTGATGTACGGTGCACCCCATCGGTGGTTGTAGATTCTTGCACTGATACCCTTGAACCAATTTACAAGCAGGGAGGGGGCATGTTGCGGAGGCGACGAAACGAAGAGATGTATGTGATCTGGCATGATTTCCAAGCCCAGAATATCTACACCTTTTGAGTCTGCGATGTTCTCCAAGATCTCTTTCAAATCCGCTGCTACCTTTGCAGTTAGTACGGGTCTCCGATATTTTGGTATCCAGACCAGATGGTAGTTGATATTATACCTACTATGTCTAGTAGATCGCATTTCCACAACTGCTTTTAGGCATGGATACTATTTATAGATTACGTACGGGCTTACTCCGGCCTAAAGACCGGAGTTTGCGCCCTGAATTTTTCTATCAAATACCCAGCCTTTTTCGCCCGGGCCTGCATCACGGCTGGTTTGATCCATTCACCGGGCCTGACTGTTGATATCAGGTCGCCGTATGCGGTCAACGTTGGGGCCTCCCAGAAGCATCCTGCGGTCTGAGGTTGTCACCGTCGAAGAGGTCGTCCACCGTGTAGAAGTCGTCTCCGACCTGGAGGACGGGGGCCGACAGGGTGAACACTCCGGCCACCCTCAGTTCGGTCAGGCCTTCTGAGGTTGCCATGCCCACGACATCGTACTCGATCCCGATCTTTTCGAGGGCCTTCTTTACCATCTCGCAGCGTGGACACGCTGCAGTACAAAATAGTTTCACTCCATCCATCAGCATGTTACGTCCTCCACGGTTATCCGTCTGGCTCCTCGGGCCCTGGCGTGAGCTGTTGCCTCCTCGGCTCTGCGGAGAAGGGCTGTTTTGGCTCTGAGGATTCCGGCCCGTCTTATCTTCGATAGGTCCTCTTCCGTTATTAGGTCGATCCCGGCTACCAGCTTCTCCAGAGCGTCACCGTTGATCTGGATGTCGCCGAGTATCGGCCTGATTGCAGATCTCGCCCCCAACAGGTCCGGCTCGAAATGGTGGCCCATCAGTCGTCTCCGGCCCTCGGATTTGCAGGTGTCAACCGCGGCCTCGACCATGGCCGTTCCGTAGAGCCGGACCATATCCTCGAGGTACGATTCCAACAGGAATGTGAGGGCGGCGATCGCTGACGAGGATATCTGCATGTCGTTTGGGACTGCTGACCGGATCAGCGTCCTGACCGCGTTGGGGGGGAGCTTGATCATCTTATTACATCCTATTCTAGACGAGCGTGTCGCCTTCGATCCTCATCGCCCCACCGCCATCGGCTCGTACCAAGCTTCTCCTGGATCCTCGCCTTCTGGGGGAAGCGTCCTGCGGGCGGGGTAGCACCATAACGGTGCAACTTCGCATGGCGTCAGGTCATCGAGCCCGCAGCCGCATCCGAAACCGTTTGCGAGCCCGTCGGCCCCCATCTCTCGGAGGGCTTCGCGGAGGATGTCGATGGCTGACTTCATCGCCCCGCCTCCCGCTCGGCCTCCAACACTGCGATTCGTTTTTCGAGTTCTTCCACCTTCGCAACGAGGTTGGTTATACGTTCGACCTGATACGAATACCCACTTGGGCGACCATGGAACACATCGCTATCCATCTGTCATCGCCTCCCGCTCGGCCTCCCGCGCCGCGATGTATGCCGCGAGGAGGGCTTCGGCGTGACCTTTGGTGCAGATATGCGATAGTAGCAGCCAAATCTCCCGACCTTCTGCAAAACCACGTTCCCGTATTATAACGTCGGATTTCTTATCTGCTGATGAGTACGTCAGTGAAAAAAACCACCCCCGCGCCGCGATCGCGTCCTGGATCACGCCCTGAAGGCACCACCCATAGACGGGGGTGGTAATATTCGGGTCGTCCAGGTCGCTGGAATCGAATGCGGTCATAGCGCATATTTCCCGAAAATCTCGGTACGTCTCTGGGTCCAGCTCTTTCAGCTGCGCCAGAAGCTCCGGTATCTTCGAATCAGTCATCGTTCTCCACCCTCGGTGCGACTATGTACTCCGTCTCGACTCCCTGGACCGTCGCCTTCAGGATCATCGGATAGTCCTTGCCGATCTCGAGCCGGACCTCTTCGGCGCCCTTGATCGATTTGGCGATGTCCTGGACGTAGTCTTTGGCGATCCTCGATGCCGCGTTGCCTGGCTTGTACCCACGGAGTTCGGTGGTGGGGATCCTGAGCTTGGCCGAATCGATGTCGCCCTTGTTCATCATGACGAAGAACTCGGCCCCGGCGTCGTCCGCTTCGATCGCGTACCGGATCACGTCATCGTCGAGTTTGGAAAGGGCTTTGACAGCTTTCTGGTAGGTCTGGTTGTCGAGGACCACCGCCACTGGCAGGTCGAGTTCCGGGATTCGTGGCGGTTTCTTGACGGCCGCTGGATCCAGGAGAGCGAGCTTGAACTTCAGGCCGCCTGAGGAGACGAGGAGCCTGTTCTCATCGACCTCCAGAGCTAGCTCCGAGCCGTTGTCGAAGGCGCCCAGCTTGTCTGAGAGGCGGGCTATGCCTACCGCCATGGTGTTCACCCAATTATTCATGGAAAAATAGGAGAACTCTGTCGAGGGCACTTTGGCCATGACGCAGGCTACGTTGGCGGCATCGACTGCTTTGAGCGACCAGCCGGCTTCGCTGCACTCAATCACTGCTTCCTCCACTATGTAGCTGACGGCCTGCATCAAGGCCGCCAACTTCTCTTTGGTGATAACGAACTTCATGATGGTCGGCCCCGCTCTAATGCTTCTGAGAGGGCGACATTAAATGGATCCTCGAGTTCTTTCAGGGTCTGGGGCTTCGCCGCTATGTTGATGCAAGGGGTGACCTCACAGACAGTCCTGTTCACCTCGAGCTCGGCCAGCCTCCGGAGCTCTTTCAGCATATCGACTTCAAGTCGGGCCTGTTCCAGGTCTTCTCTGGCTACCTCCGACTTGTACTGAAGCCGTTCAACCATGGCAGACTCTCGCTCTGTGAGCGCGTCCATAGCCGCTGCCCTGGTCTTCTCGTTGCCGCCACGAAGTCCCGAGATGTCAACACAGTAGTCTCTCTCGATGTCTTCCAGAGTCATACCTTCTGTGGCGATCACTAGACGTCTGAGTTCGGCCTCTCTCTTGGCCAGCTTCTTTTTGGCCAGGCCGACTGCCCGCTGGAGTTTCATGCTCCGTTTGGTGGTGAGCTTGAGGAATTCATGGGCCATTATCACCCCAGCCGGGTTCGGCACCATCCTGGAGTTCAGCTCGTTCACCAGGGCCTCGGCCAGATGGTTCAGCGCCGAGTCCTGTTCCTCTTCCTTACATCCGCAGCCGCCGTCACAGCTGCAGCCTGCACCTATGCTAACTTCTTTTGCCACCATTTTCAGCACCTACCGTTTCCTTTTACCAGATCGAGAAAGTCGCCCAGCTCCAAGACTACATGGGTGGGCCAGTTGTTCTTCCTGAACACCAACAGAGGTTTCAGCCCTTCTTTTGCCGCGTTGGCCTTGGCCTGCTTCAAGTCCGCCCAGATCGAGAGACGTTCGGTGTTCTTGCACTCGGCTCCGAACGGGAACTGCGCTCTTGCCTCCGCCGATAGGTAGAGGTCACAGCCGCTTTGCCCCATCGCCGTGGACTCTATATCAAGCGGGTCAATCCCCAGCTCCGATATGAGGAGGTCACGTAGCTCCTGCTGGAGCTTGCGGCCCTTGGCCTTGCAGCTTTTAGGTTTCATCAGGCCCTCTTGGCTGACTTGCAGCGGCCGTACACGATGTACGGCTCGGCTCCGAACGCACGGACCAGATCGTACATGCTCTTCGGGAGGGTCTTCACATACCACTGCTGGAACCCCACCTCGACTATTCCAGGGTTCTTTTTCAGTAGTAACACTACGTCGGCCTGGCTCGGCCTGAACATTATCCTGACCCGCTTCTCCGAGATCGGGATGGTCTTACCGTTCCTGACATGCTCTTCTGTCAGGTCGAAGAACGTCTCCATATTCTCCACGCCTAGCACCACCACCACTTCAATTCAGGGTTTTTTGCTGTTCTCAAACGCGATCGCTATTCCCGAAAGAATCCATGCTGCCAGCGATCCTCCTCCTATCAGGATTCCAAGACCCCCGATCCAGCCCGGAACGTAGGCCAGCAGATACCCGATCACGAGGACGATCACGTACTTCGTGTGGCGGCTTTTCTTCAGTCCATGTTCTCCCATGTTTACCTCCTTGAAAGCACCAGTGGGGATTCGAACCCCATCAGGATGACGCCCTTTCCCATACGCACGTTGCCCCACCAGAGGATACGTAGTCCGGAATCGAACCGTTCGTGCCTGGTGCATTGACCGGGTCTCCCAACCGCCCGGTCTCGGGACATATCCGCCGCGCCACCTTATGACTGTCTGGCGCATAAGGTCGCCAAAGCCGCTGCCCGGAGTCGAACCGGGGCTCTGCCCTTACAAGGGGCGCGTCATAACCTCCTAGATCACAGCGGCGGCATGGGTGGGGTCACTCAAGGACCCCCCGATTGTTCAGGTAAACGGTTCATAGGACACGGTCGTCTTACTCCTCTAACTTCACAGGTTCCCAGGATATGATGACCAAATTATATACTCCGATGTCGAAATGTGAGACGTCCGTCACTTTTCGCTCGAAGTTTCGCCGTCCACCACTCGCTATGATCTTGATATATCGATACGGTTTTGCTTCCCATTCTGCAAACGCCTTCAGCTCGACAGGATCTGTTATATGCCTGACTGTATTTGGTTTCCGACCATATAACTCCTTATTATAGTATCTATCTTCACTATGAAATATAATGGTACCTCCGTCAACCCTCATAACCGACCACCTTCAGCCACAGGTCTACCTCTTCGACTCCCGGATGGACTACCTCTCTCAGCCAGGTGACGATCGGTTCAGATTCGGGCCTGTCTTGGGGGAGGACCAACGCCCACCTCCGGCCGTGCAGGACGAAGATGAGCATATTCGGATCCCCCACCACCATCGTCGGTGGGGGGACCTCTTCATCGGACTCGCCAGCGTAGGCGATACCGATCACCGATTCATCCCTGGTGAGGGCGAGGAGGGACAGTTCCATGTCCATCCCTACCGTCTTGATTGCTACCTGGAATGGTTTGTATACCGGGATCCAGTCACGTTCGTCGTGGACCTCGGGTTTGATTCCGCCCAGCATCTTGAGTACCATCAGCGTCCCGGGACTGGCCCAGGCCATGTCTCGTTCATTGATGCACTGGTACGCCAGGCCTGAGATCTTCTCACGGCCTGGGATCACAAGTGACATGCGAGCCTGGGAGTCGGGGATCTTCGAGAGCTTCATATTCACCTCCGAATTTATAGACGTGGGGTTGTTCTAATTGTAGATTAGGATGGTATAAATAGTTTATGGTGGGGTGCGATACGTGTTCGGTCTCGGCTCGAATATGTCCCCGTTAATTCGGAGGCGTTCGATGATGGTTTTTGTGCCCATCGGCGCTATGTTGTGCCGCTCAGCTTCCGCCACTATGTCTAGGAGGTCGGCTTTCCCGCCGTTGTTCGGCTTGTTCGCGATCTCTTCTATGATGCTCAGAATGAGCGCCGTTCTGTCGCGAACTGTTTTGGTGGTACCGCACTCAACTGAGTCCGCGTCAAGTTTGCCTGTTGACGGGTCTACCCCGGCCTGGTAGAGGCTCGACCGGACCATATCTATAGCCCGCACCGCGTCCTCACGCTCTATCAGTTTGCTCAGCCTTATTCTAGCACTCGATTCAGCCAGCCTGTTGACGGCTTCCCCGGCTCTTGCCGTCGTCGGGACGGCGGAGTCGTGGTCTCGATCGTCGTTCCTGATCGAGACGTAGAACTCTTCAAGAGCCTCGGCTGCCTCGGTGGTGAGAATCGGGGATATTTGGCGAGCATAGGCCACATATTTCCGTATCAGTCTGGGATCTATTTCTGGTGAGATGTCATCATATCCTTCCCCCAGGGTACCCTTGTTCGCCAGGATCTGGGATGCTTGGTTCGACCTGTTGATCTTCTCGATGACCGCCCGATCTATCACCCGGTCTGGCACGTCCCTTATGACGAAAATCAGATCGAAACGTGACATCAAAGATGGTTTTATCTTTGTCTGGGCCGCCACGGTATCGGAGTGGTTGAACCTGCCTGCCGTGGGGTTTGCCGTTGCGATCACCGAGCATTCTGTTTGGAACGTAACTGTACCGGCCGCCGTTGATCTGTTGGCTTGCTGTTCTTCCATGATGTCGTGCAGAGAGGCCTGTTCTTCTGGACCTAGCTTGTCCATCTCTTCGATGTTCAGGACACCCCCCCGACCTGCAAGCACCGCCGCTCCTGCCCGGTACAACCGTTCACCGGAAGATGTTGTCTCAACGGCCGCCACCAGTCCGGCTTTTGTAGCCCCGCCCCCGGTCACTACGACACCCCTTGGCGCGAGGGTTTTTGACACGTAACGGGCTATGGAGCTTTTCGCTCCACCAGGGTCTCCGAGGAGAAGGACGTGGATCGACCCGCGGTTCTTCGTCCCGTCGGGCCTGCGTTTAGCCTGGCCTGAGAAGAGAAGGAGGGCCATGGCGTCTTTGATCTCTTCATGGCCATAGATGCTTGGGGCAACGGTGTTTCGTAGACGTTCATAGATCTCTGGACACGCCGCTAGTCTCTTGATGCGGACTTCGTCATCTGGGTCAACTGAGATTTGATCATAATCCTGCTCCAGGACCGTGATCGAGATTGCGTCCAGGAACCGATCAAAATATGAGCTCTTTCCAGTCTGGGTTGACTTTTGGTATGCTCTCAGGGGTCCAGTTATAATGACCCGGTCTCCAGGATTTAGACGGCCTGTAAGATCATCTTCTATCTGGACTGAGATCTGTGCTGGTTGGCGAGATCCAACGACCTCCGAGACGTCTTCAACTATCTCAACGTTCTGGGCGTCGATGAAACTCGATCTATCCAGCAGCAGTTTGAACGGGCCCCTCCTATCACAGACCTCATTTGGGCAGTCGTACGGTTCCTGGAACTTAGAGGACGCCTGGACCTTATTGAAGATATGACCGCACCTCTGGCATTCGAATGCGGCATTCGTGATCTTCGGCATGACTTCGGTGATGGTGCTGACGACCCCTCTGATGGCCACCAGCTTACCTATGTCACTGATTCTTAGTGCTGACGTGATCCTGGGGAACGGGTGGGTTATGATACCTATATGTGCACCCGACAAATCTATATCTACCGGCAAATCAAGATTTGCGAGAACCTCTTCTCCGAGCCGGATCGCTTTTGAGGGATCATTCAGAATGAGGTCACCAAGATCGGGGTTGAACTTATCAATCCGATCCATCTCCATAATCAGACGGCGCTTCTCAGGCCATCCGTCGGCCAACTCCAGTACCTCATCCCAGTACCGTGTCTGGATGAGTTCTTCCCATACTCCCTTAATATCTCGGTCGTCCAAAGCATCCACCACACAACAGTTAAAACTCCTATTTTTTTCCGGCAAGAATTCAAGTAATTAATTGATCCTAGGGTTCATCGATTTGCTTATTTTTTCTTCTTTTTTTCTTCTTTTTGTTCTTCTAAGTACAACTAGATACTATACTATACTACTCCTAAACTGGAGTTTTACCACCCTACAGGCAAAGGCGGGAATTAGTTGATTATTTTCCGGAAACTAATTACTCTGAGAAATGACCCTCCTAAACTCCTTGGGCCGCCTTCCAGCCTTTCCCCTCGGAACTTGTCGGACCCGCTCTTCATACTCGCCAGGATGTGCAGCCATCAGAGACCTCTTGAACTTGCTCCACTGTGACTCAGAGATCTGGAGTTTGGATCGGATATGCTCGAACTTCACCCACCCAGTGACCGCCTGCTCCTCTTCAAGATACATGTCGAGAAGAGCTTTCCGTCTCGCATCTACAGGACCCGCAGGATGTTCCAGCTCATATATCCTGCTTCTGAGGGTGATCTCCCGTTCTTCACTTCCGGCCAGCTTTCGGCGAACATCTAATATCTCCTTCTCGAAATCACGTCGCATCAGTTCTATTTGGCACCGAAGCTGGGGGACCTCGTCCTGCTCGGTCTGGGTTAGAACGAGTTTGGCCATGACCACACCCACGCCAGACCGATATGCTTATATCCTATCGGGCCCAATATACTCGTGAAGGGTTTTTGCCCTGCTCTTTTCGAGCTCGGTTCAAACACCTTTTTGGGTATACAATCGTCAGCTCGGTACGAAACCCGGGTCGCCGCTGGGGGCGTTACCCCAGCAGCATCTACCTTTTCTGCGTTTCGAAAACTCATCTTAACCTCGGGGTTGACTCTAAGATCTCCTCTAATGTAGGCATTTTCTGATCAGCCCACGTTGCCGCTATCGCTCCAACGGCCCCACGTCGCCAGCACCACCCATCCCCGAACGGGATATCGAGCCTCTCAAGAATCAGCCTGGTGGCTCGCTCGTAGAGTTGGCCCTGAGCCAACTTGGCGAACTCGCATCCCATGATCCGGGCCTCGCCAAACGTACTTTCGCACCAGAATTGGCGGTAACACTGGCTGCACAGGCCGCGGACCATAGTCTCCGAGTCTGCTTTTAGCCTATCATAGTTCGTGTAGTTATGACGCAGCTCGGCTACTAGATGCCGCGAGTTAACCGCTTGAACCTGGCGAGCCACGTCTCTAAGATTGCCAGGCTCCCGCGTCCAGGCGATCTCCTGAGCCTCTACCCACTCAGAGACCGCTCGCCTCAACCCGAGCGTGCGTTCATGGTTGGCATGGTGCCGCTGGCGTTCGGCCCGGGATGCAGACCCCCGAACCGGAAAAGATTTTCCTCCACGTTGATTTCTCCGCACCTAGGACTCCTCCACGTAACTTCAGGCAATCCCTCCGAGATATCTTAATCGTTCTGGTATTTCTATCCCACGATCGGAGAGGGCCCTTACTACCTGAGCGATCTCATCTGCAGTGCTGCGGATGATCCGAAGCTTGATCAGCTCGGGCCCCCAGATATCGATGTTGTATGGTTTCACCGCCTTGAGCGGTTCCCAATACTCCGCGGTGATTATCTTCGGCGGGCCTTCAATCCTCACCGTGAGCGTGAACGACTTCTCACGCTCCTCGAAATCCAGAGACCACTTGTCCGAACCGGCCTCCGGCTCAGATGGGAACTCATCCAGACTCAGTGCTTCAGTTCTCACAGGATCTCACCACTCAGATATCGTACTAGCCGTTCGGCCTGCCATTTTCGTTCGGCACCCCAGGCGGCATCGGCAGCACCCCAGGCGGCATAGGCGGCATCCCTGGCGGCATAGGCGGCATCCCTGGCGGCATCCCCGGCGGCATCGAGAGAGGCCCGGGATGCGTCACCTACCGCGAACCGACGTGACACCTCGATCGCGGTGCGAGGCCGAGAATCTCCAGGATACTTGTCCTCGAATATCGACAGAACCCG
>Ga0334893_1002320_pt1 | contig 14605 bp, 14 predicted proteins | sample GraSluR3_MG_5_FD_207218 | JGI IMG/M metagenome (GOLD analysis project Ga0334893, IMG submission 207218) | Sludge microbial communities from methane-producing bioreactor in Wageningen University, Netherlands - Granular Sludge_09_05-R3 | ecosystem: Engineered > Bioreactor > Anaerobic >...
CCCCAGTCGGGAGCCAAGGAATGAGATGGTCCCATATCCACGATCTTTCGCGACCCGTTCGATTGCATGCCACACGGTCGACTGGTATCCGTCATCGAGTGATGCTGTGAATATGCCTATGCAGCGTTTCTCCTGTCCCATGCAGTACCTCCCCCTCAAACTCCCTCATCACCTTGGGATGCAGAAGAAAAGGCGTGCATGAAATTACGACCTGCATCGTAGGCCCGCTTTCTGCTCGTTGCATCTTTGCGTACCGAATTTGGAAGAAAGTGGTTTGAAAATGCAAGCGTGTCGTGAATCGAATAACCGAGAGCTGCAATGGCATCCCGCATATTGACGATCGAATAACCGACCTCTTTCTCGTCGATCTGCTCGCATACTGCGAATACCAGTGCTCGTTTGCCCCGATCTGCCAACCGCGATCGATAGGGTCCCGGCCTGGGCTCCGTGAAATCGAAGAATGGATAGAGACGATCGATGAATGCCTTCATCCAGGGTGTCATGCCGTAGTTGTATGTAGGGGATCCGAGAATGAGACCATCTGCCCGGTCGATCCGATCATAGAGTAGATGCATATCGTCTTTAAATTGTGTACAGGTCTTATCTCTTCTACACCGTTCACACCCGATACACCCCTCAATATGGTAGGAAGGGAGGTGAAAATACTCAGTCTCCACATGAGGCGATGCAACGCCTTCTAGCAGGGAGCGTAGAATCTCCGCTGTATTTCCGTTCTCTCTCGGACTTCCGTTGATTCCAATTATGTACATGCCAAAAGACCCTCCGTCATCCACTATACCATGATTTCCTACTTAGCCGAGGATGAATTCCCATATATCACTAACTCTGCTACAATCGAATCCAATTGATACATTTCAGAGGTCCATGCATTGAACTACTTTCTGCAATCATTCATTCAGCTACTGCCGATTCTCTTACTCACCCTGGCTGGATTCCTAATCGATAAGATCTATAGGATAGACGTACATACGCTTATCAAAATTGTCTCAGACTTCTTCATGCCCCTGCTCATCTTCCATTCCCTGTACTTCAGTGACTTGAAAGGGGATATGATTGTCAGCATTGCAGGCGTCACATCCCTTGTTGTGGTATTGAATACTCTGAGTAGTTATCTCTACGCCCGATTTGCGAAAATCGATGCCAGAGGATTCATGCCGGCCAACATCTTCATGAACTCAGGGTTCCTAGGATTTCCTCTCATGAAATTATGGGGAGGAGTCTCTGCCATGAACATCATCGTGATTTTCGATCAGGTACAGACGGTCTACATCTTCACCCTCGGTCTACTGATAATTACCGGTGGATTGCACGCAAAGTCGATATCCACCATGATCAAGTCTCCGATCCTCTGGGCTCTGATACTCGGCTTTCTTGTCAGATTCTTCGGGATTGTGATACCCGAAGTAGTGCTGACTACGTGTGAGTTCGGTGGAGACGCTGGACCGCCACTTGCCGCATTCGCCCTCGGTGTATCGTTGTCCACTTCAAAAATCACAGTCAATAGACATGTGCTTGCTGGAATCGTCATGCGAATCTGTGGAGGGTTTCTGTTCGGATATCTTGGAGCCACGCTCTTCGGCCTAACAGGATTGCACAGAACCGTAGTGATAGTTGCTAGTGCGCTCCCCTCTGCCGTATTCACCTCTATTCTTCCTATCCGGTACGGAGTATCCAGCGAATATGCGAATTCGATAGTCATTCTATCAACCATTCTCGGCATCCTGACCATCCCACTCTCATTCATGCTGGTCATGTGACGAGGTGTGTAGTAAACGACTATGCGCACGAATCGAGCTCTGATATAGTACTCGCATGACGATGAAAAAGAGATTGGTCAATGCGCTCATGCGCACCATATTCCGTATGTTGTTCAAGATGGATCGAAATGAGTTCTCGAAGGTTCCCACCGATGGTCCATTCATCATTCTGGCAAACCATACATCGGCACTCGATGGTCCGCTCATGTATGTTTTTCTCCAACCGAGACAGATGATCGCAATGGCGAAGAAAGAGCTGTGGGACCATGCCTTCACTCGTTTCATCATGAATTTATGGAATCTGATCCCCGTAGACAGGGAGAACATGGGGCGGGAGACTATGCAGCAGTGCTTTGCGGTGCTCGACCGCAACGAGATTCTAGCTATAGCTCCAGAAGGGACTCGAAGCAGAGATGATGCGTTGCAGGAGGGGAAGGCGGGAGTCGCATTCATTGCCCACAAGAAGCAGGTTCCCATGGTGCCGATAGCCATCTGGGGATTCAACCAGCTCGGGCACAACCTCAAGCGTCTGCGCAGAACTCCTTTGACCATTCGTGTAGGGGAGCCATTCGAGATTGTGCAACAGGGCGGTAGGCTGGATGCCGCAGGACGTCAGCAACTAGCGGACGAGATCATGCTCCGCCTCGCAGAGCTGATGCCCCAGGAGCTCTGGGGCCACTACGCAGCGTTCCAGCCTCAATTCACCCTGACAGATACTATTTCCCGTCGTCGCTCGAACGAGCCCAGAGATTGATGTTCCCGTCCTGAGCGTACCGATCGATCTCTTTCAACTCTTCGTCCGAGAATGAGAGGTTATCAAGTGCACCTACGTTCTCTATGATCTGTTCGGAGCTGCTTGCGCCGATCAGCACCGATGTGACCTCTTTCCGCCGCAAAACCCAGGCAAGAGCCATCTGTGCAAGGCTCTGTCCTCGCCGAGAAGCAATCTCGTTGAGCTTTGCGATTCGTTCAAGATTCTCCTTCGAGAGCATCTTCGTAGAAAGAGACTTGTTCTGAGTCGCTCTGCTACCTTCTGGAACACCTTTCAGATACTTGTCCGAGAGCATGCCCTGGGCAAGTGGTGAGAAACAGATGGTACCGATTCCCAATTCATCGAGTGTATCAAGCAACGACTCTTCCACCCAACGATTCAGCATAGAATACGAGGGCTGATGGATCAGAACTGGTACATTTCGAGCCTTGAGGATTTCGTACGCCTCTCGGGTCTTCTCTGCCGAGTACGACGACAATCCCACATACAACGCTTTTCCCTGCTTGTAGGCGGTCTCGAGTGCACTCATAGTCTCTTCGAGCGGGGTATTCGGATCGAACCGGTGAGAGTAGAATATATCCACATAGTCGAGTCCCATCCGTTTCAGGCTCTGGTCCAGACTGGCAAGAAGATACTTTCGACTGCCCCACTCACCATAAGGACCTGGCCACATGAGGTATCCTGCTTTCGATGAGATGATCAGTTCATCTCGGTAGGAAGCCAGATCCTGCTTGAGAATCTTTCCGAAATTCAGTTCTGCGGATCCTGGTGGCGGTCCGTAGTTGTTTGCCAGGTCGAAGTGTGTAATACCGAGATCGAACGCAGTATGAATCATCTTTCGAGCATTCAAAAGTGAAGCGTCATCGCCGTAATTATGCCAAAGTCCCAGAGACACTGCTGGTAGCTTCAGCCCACTTGTTCCACATTTTTTGTACTGCATCTGTTCGTAACGGGCTTCGTTCGCTGTATACATGGTCCCCTCCTAAATAAAGTATGTATATACAAACATACGGTATTTCAAACGAATCGACCAGAGACAGGTATCGAGACTGCATGGTCGAGCCATGCGGGAATGGTCTCTTCCACTCCCCAACAGGAGAATAGTGTATCAATGAGGCACCTCCACTTGCTCAGGAGCATGACTACTCTCGGGTATCTGTCTACTCGCCTCGTCTGACACTCAATCCAGACGAGCCATAGTACGAAAGCTGGTGTTCCGTTCCACCAAGGAGGAGAATGATCCCCGATCCACTATTCTTCCCCCATCGATGATGTATATGGTATCGCAATCCTTCACGGTGGTGAGTCTATGTGCAATCATGATCAACGTCCTATCCTGTGAGGCATTGGCGATGGCCGACATGACGGCCTGTTCAGTGTTTCCGTCCAAGGCGCTTGTCGCTTCATCGAGTACAAGGACTGCTGGGTTGTCGTAGAGTGCACGAGCGAGACCGATACGCTGTCGCTGGCCGCCACTGAGTCTGATACCCCGTTCACCAATGACGGTATCGTATGCGAAAGGCAACTGTTCAATCACGAACTCATGGAGAGCGGCAATCTCGGCAGCATTGCGAACTCGCTGCATGTCGATCTCGGTGTCGGGAATACCGAAAGCGATATTTCGTGCAACCGTATCATCGGATAGGAAGATATCCTGTGGAACGTACCCGATGTTTCGTTGCCAATTGCGCACATTATGAGCACCGACTCGCTCTCCATCGATCAGCAGAGCGCCCCCTTGCGGTTCCAACAGGCCAAGAAGGATATCGACAAGAGTAGTTTTTCCCGACCCAGTAGTTCCGACGAATCCGATCGTCATCTGCTTTTCAATAGTGAGATCTATACCATCCAGAGCAGGTTCTTCTGTCCCCGGATATGCGAATCGTACACCATCCATCCGAATCTCGCGCTCGAATGGCATCGGTGTCTCGCCTAGGCTATCGAACTCGTCTGAACGGCTGGAGACCGAGAGATCTTCATACAGCGTATCAAGTATCGCTTGGTTGAAATAGATACTGGTGAGATCGTGAAATACTCGCTGCATTGCCGGTAACAGGCGATAGCCTGCAAAAGCAAAGAGACTGACCAGAGGAATCACTTCGCTCGCATCGCCAGTCATGAGTGTAAGGACTACGACCATGACAATGATCCCTCCGAAGGCGATAGCCTCCAGAACATAGCGGGGAATCTCTCCCACGGTTCTCACATAGGTCTCCATTCTCGTGAATTGTCTCGAGTGTCCAGCATAGGTTCCAATGAAATGACGTTCACGTCCGAACACCTTAGTGATCTTCACTCCCGAGAGTGCTTCGCCGGTTGTTTTGTATCGGCCTCGATTTGCTTCCAGACGGCGTAACCCTCCTCGCTTCACCTTCCTCTTCACTCGGTAGTTGATTGCCGCATAACTGCCTCCTAGAAGAACGAGAGCAATGAGGGTGGTGATAAAGTCTGCGAAGAACAACACCGTTATCATGGCTATGATGACCAGTGCATTCACCACCAGTTCAAACAGCGGAATGAGTAGATTGTTCGTGAGCTGATAGACCTCTGCGAGTAGATTCTTTCCCAATGTACTGGTGTTCTCATTGAGAAAATAGGAGTATGGCTTACCTAGGTAGGTGGAGAGCAATGAGCAGGAGAGACTGTGATTCAGTCCCATCACGAATTTTGTCTTTGCCCATATCGTGACTGCTGAGATAGCATTCGAAGCAACGATCAGCAGGAAGATGGCAATGCCAAGGAAGACGATGAAGTTCTGTAACGAGGTGAAACCCAGGCCATGATAGAGCGAACCGAGCAATCGATTCGTTTCGAGCAGGCTCGGATCCATTACGAGGTTGACGAAGGGGAACACGGCAGCCACCCCCACAACCTGGAAGAGGGACATGAGAACAAACAGAACGAGCAGGAGCAGACTTTTCTGCTTCTGTTTCCTAGTAAGTATATCACGCAGTTTTCGTACAAGCGTATAAAGTGGAATCTTCATAAAACCTCGCGTACCACAGTATGGCTCTACGAAGAAATAATCAATCCATCTCGTCATTTCATCTCGTGAGTTTCCTCCCTTGCGCTCTGGAAAATTTAGCCGTACACTACCAAAAAACTACGAAAGGCGGTGAAGACCATCAACAATTCAGTGACGAAACGGGTTAAGTTGGGCTTCGGAATTGGTGATCTTGGGGGAAACCTCTTTTTTACGGTCATTGGATTCTATCTCCTCTATTATTTGACGGATATCGTGCATCTATCGGCTGCGCTAGCTGGAACGGTGCTCATGATCGGGAAGATATGGGATGCTGTGACCGATCCGATCACCGGGTACATCTCCGATAGAACGAGATCACGCTGGGGTCGTCGCAGACCCTACATGTTCGTTGGTTCGTTTGTAGCCTTTTTCTCCATGGGTCTTATGTTCACCAGACCTATCATGGAGGGGTAAATACAACTCTTCTTCTACCTCACAGTCCTCTACTGCTTGCTCAACACCGCCTATACCCTGGTCAACATCCCCTATGCAGCACTCCTACCGGAGCTCACCGACAACTATAATCAACGGACTATACTCACCGGGTATCGTATGAGTTTTGCTGTTGTAGGGACCTTCGTGGGAGCTGGGGCGGTCATGCCACTGATCGGAATGTTCACCGATGTCGCTGTCGGGTGGGCGGTTATGGGCTACTTCATGGGAGCAGTCATGCTGCTTACTACACTGATCACCATATGGGCAGTACGGGAACCCGAACATCTTGATCCACAACCGGAGACGGGGTTCATGAAGACCTATACCGAAGCCATCCACAATCGTGTTTTCCTCACTGCCCTCATCCCATGGACATTGTTCATCACAGGAACCTCTATGGTACAGGGAGCTCTTGTATACTACTTCGCCTATATCTTCGGGAATGAAGGGCTGTTCCAGTTGGCTCTTGTCTTCCTGTTGTCTACCAGTCTTCTGTTCATACCGTTCTGGGTGCATATTTCAAAACGTATCGGTAAACGTGCCTGCTATATGATCGGTATGGCGATCATGGGGTGTGGAGTCATGGTTTTCTCACTTCTGGGAGAGACTATTGGACCCGTTGCAGCAATTGTGGTCATGGCACTTGCCGGAGTAGGTCTCTCAACGCACTATGTGATGCCCCATGCAATTCTTCCAGACGTAGTTGAACACGATGCCATTCATCATGGAAACATAAGAAGAGAGGGTGTGTTTTCCAGTCTCTGGACGTTCTCCAGTAAAATTGGACAAGCAGTCGCGCTAGCGCTGAATGGATGGATTCTCGCACTCTTCGCCTACACGCCAAATGAGACCAGTGAGCTCGCCTCGATCGGTATAAAGCTCCTCTGTGGCCCCATTCCTCTTCTCTGGTACATCCTCGGAATCATCATCCTTCGACACTACCCGATAGACAGTGCTTATTATGAACGGATGATGGAGCAGCGGGAGCAGATGCATGGCTAAGCGATCCGAACGTATCATGCATATTCCCCGTGCGTCCGAAGGGAGGGGGTTTGTTCCTCCCCGCTATTCAGCTGGGACACGTCGTTTCATGATCCTCGTTGGAGGCTGGTATCTCAGGCTCTTTGAAGGAGTACGCAACGTTAGCCTACACAATGAGAGTACTCTTATCGAGGAACTGGAACAGTTCTACCGGAATGACCACCGTCTGATCATCGCGTTTCGTCATGCAGCGAAGGAGGATGCTCCTGTCATGATGTATGCGCTGAATCGGAAACTGCATCGATTGATCCGAAAACGGAACAGAAACAAGCTAAGACACGAGAGAATCATAGCCCATGCTCGGTTTCTCTATGGGAGCGATGTACTCGAGTGGGCCGGAAAGATGGCTGCCTGGCTCTTTCCCAAGATCGGCTGTGTACCGGTTCAAAACAGAGGAAGCAACCGTCAAGGGCTCACTATTCTCCGAAAAGAGATGCGTGAGGGCACATTTCCGATCGCACTGGCTCCCGAGGCGCAAGTCACCTACCATATGTATCGGTGCAGCACTGTCGCTCCTGGAATCGGTTCTTTAGCTGTCTGGGGGGCTGAAAGCGCGAAGGATGTCACGGTCGTACCGATTGCCATCGGCTACCGACATGCCGAAGATCCTGAACAGTGCATTCGATCACTACTTCGTCGCTGGGAACAGCAGACAGGCTTGTCACTCGAAGGCAGGGACAAGAGGCCCATACTCGAACTCTTGGGTTTGGCAACCACATTGACTGTCGATCTGCTCGAGACAGTGTATACTCCCTCTAGAGAACCACTTGCACACGAACCGACTCTGCGGGAACGAGTGGTCGCTGTGTGCGAGGCAGCGTTGAGCAAGGCAGAGACACTCGCGGGAATCGAAAGCGAAGGATCATTGCTCGATCGGGTGTTCAGATTACGGTATCTTGGAGTAGAGGCGGTACATCCAGAACAGTACGATCCCAGCTCATTGCCTCAGTTGGGACGTAGTGTTGCCGACATGTATGCCCTAGAGGCCCACGTATACCTCAGACATGCGCAGGTAGTGGATGTACTCGAATATATCGATCCGAGCTACATAGCTCCTCCCTGCACAGCTGGCAGGGCTTGTGAATACGCACTCAACCTGCTCGATGTAGTGAATCGAATGGAAGGAGGTAATATCAACACCCGGTACTCTCCCCGAGGGAAGGATTCAATGGTCCATATCGGAACACCATTGCGACTCTCCCAGGTACTGAACACGGCACCGAGCAGCACAAGAAAGAGACAGCTGAAATCCATTATGGACTCCGTACACACTTCGTTAGACACCACCAGCAAGGAGATGGAGAGTCACTGGGAACATACAACGTTCGACTCGTGAACACACAACAGGAGGAGACACGCTCCTCCTGTTGCATTACCAGAGACTGGGTTTACAATATGAAGTATGTCACGCCTACATGGGCACTCGCTGAATTATTATCACCTCTGCTGAAACCAACCTGTCCTCCTACGTATAGTCTCAGATTGTCTACGAACTCAATCTCAGCATCTCCAAATACCCAGAACCTATAGTCGTAAGATGCCCCAGAGAGGAACCCTTCGTCGGCTAGGTACAGATTATTCAAATAGAGTTCGGGGCTCAAGCCTCCATGCAACATGAACCGGTCTCCGACATAGCTCAAGGAGATGGAACCATATCCACTAGCCGCAAGACTCATCTCCTCGGAATCTACCCAGTAGGATACATTCGGCAGTTGTGCAACAAGATTGACTTGCATCCAGATTCGATCATAAAGCTCGGCACCACCGACGATTCTTCCGACTAGGGCTCCATGTGCACGTGTCCGGATATCGGCATCCTCAAGGAGATTGGAAAGCTCAGCTCCGGCATCGAGTCCGAACCCAATTCTAAACCCGTCATAGTATGGGTAGTAAGGATCTGCAGTCCACGTCTCGGTCGCCTTGTCGAACGGATACCAATACGCCCTTAGCGTATTGTCCATGATTGTAGTGTCGTAAAATGTATTCTTGAAAAACCTTGTCTCCAATCCTACATTGATAATCGAATCGTAATTGGGAATTCCTATTCTGTAGTACAGCTCTGAATACAGCTCAGGAAACAGGGTATTGAAGTCGGCTCCAATCTCATACGGAGCGCCTAGCTGCATATGCCCGTACAATCCAGGAGAGGCCCAGTCCCCATATAAGTAGTTCGCATAAGGAATCAAGGATACATCCAGGTTCTCTGGATCGCGAACGTCGAACAGATCATATACGTTGGATTCGAAACCAACATACGCTGTCTGATTGAAAGCAGCAATGGATCCTACAGTCAGCAGGAACAGCAGCGCCACCACCAGTAATTTCTTCATGTTTCCTCCCTTCGACTCCGACCGTAGAGAAGGAGCCCATCGAATATCTATCTTTACAAGATAATCGTATCACGATTGATACCATCTTGCACTAAAATATTCACACAAGGAGCTCCCAGAGTGAGTGATGTAACCAGAAAAATCACATCTGCTGTTGTGCCTTCTGGTGGGCATCCCAAGCTGCCTTCATCTCCAACTTTCGATTCTCCACTGTCCTGTTCCCACTATGGCGCCACACCTCATCTATCAGTTCGAGAGCCTCTTCGATACGACCGAACGATTCGAGAATGAGTGCTGCATTGTAGCCGGATGGGACATGCTTGGACGCTTTCCATTCATTCAAGAATCCATCGAGAGCTACCTGTAGACTCCCCTCCTTCGCCTCAAGGAACGCAGATTCTACTCTGGGGTTCTCGGGCTTGTTATCCATAAGAGCGACAGACTTGGTAACCCAGCGAGGAGCTACCATCTGAGCGAATGACCGAGAGAACTCCTCCACCATCGGGGTCAACCACGCATAGAGATTCGGAGCCTCTTTCGCACCCTTGGAGTCTGGTTCGATACGATAGCTTCGCTCTTGTCCGTTCGAGAAGGTCTTCAGGACTACGGTATTTCCACTCTCAGTGTCCCTCACAACAAAATCGACCGATATCGAAACCTTTTGCATGATATAGTGTCGCAACTCCTTCACAACTGTCGGCTCTCCTCCCTCTACTGCAGGGGGAATGGTGACAGTATCTTCTTGTCCATACATATACTCTTCAACTTTCAGATCGGTGATATGAAGTGAAAGCAAGCCATCGTATCCCCGCTCTTTGAAGCGACTGAGGTTGGTTCCTACATCGTCAGAGGCTGGTGGGGTCAGCAGGTTGAAATAATCGGTACGGGACATGTCGTTGACAACACGTGTTGTCAAATGTTGAGCGATTTGCCGTTCTACGCCATAGGAGAAACCTGATGCCACTTTATAGGGAGCAGTTCCACTCATATCTCGAATTATGGAGTCAGGACTCGTAGTTGCGGTGAACCTGTACGGCTCTGCCGTGACAATCGCCAGGTTCTTGTATGAAGCTAGATTGATTTCTGCAGGAACCATATACCTCATCGATACTGTGGTCGCACATCCTGTGACTACAAAAGCGATAAGCACCAGAAGTGCGAATGCTCCTACCCGAAAAATTCCTCTCCTCATAGACCCTCCCCTTCAGACACTGTTTCAGCCTGAATCTCTTTTTTCTCATAGTATGCCCATTTGCCTCTACAGCGTACCTTTCATATCCAACATGTGCAAGAATTTTTGTCAATTGTTTTGACATAGAATGTGCTTATAGACACCTTATGGGGTACCCAGCAGAGAACGGTCATAGGGAGGGCAAGGAGATTATTGTATAATCTTTGAAAGAGTCATATAGTTATTCGAATGAAAAGTATCCATCCTATCGCATTCATTCCCATCGTGCTGTGGTCATCTGCATTCATCGGTGTAAAAAGCGGACTAGAATATGCGACCCCGCTCGCTTTCGCGGGTATCAGATTCGCCTTGGCAGGAGTTCTTCTAGCTCTCGTGATCCGAGACTTCAAAGGAATCGTTCGCCATACCAAGGATCATTGGCCTTTAGTACTGAAAACATCCGTATTGCAGACTTCACTGTTCTATGCACTCTACTACTATGGCATAGATCAGGTCCCCGCCTCGATTGCAGCAATTATTGTTGGAGCTATTCCCCTTTTCTCTGCCATTACGGCACACCTGTTTCTTGGAAACGAACCCCTCACCGGGAAGAAAATCGTGAGCCTTATCGCAGCGATTGGCGGTATTGTACTGATCAGTCTGAGCAGAAACCCCTTGACCGATACAGGGAAGATGCAGGTGTTGGGCATTGCGTTACTACTCATAGCGGCTATCAGTGAGTCATTGCTTCAGGTAGTATTGAAGAAGAATCGTGTCCCGTATGATCCAATGAAACTGAATGCAGCGCAGATTTTCATTGGAGGAACGACGCTCTTTCTCATCTCCATCCCTGTTGAGGGAGTCATGGATTTCAACCTTCCCACATCGTTCTATCTCAGTCTCCTCTATCTCAGTTTCATATCTGCAACAGGTTTTTCCATCTGGTATGGTCTCATCCAGAAACCTGAGGTGCGTGTTTCCGATCTGAATATGCTAAAATTCCTCAACCCTGCATTAGGTGCAGGGTTGAGTTGGATCGTGATGGCAAATGACTCTCCCGACATCTACAGCGTCATCGGGATGATCATCATCTCAGTTTCAGTACTCTTCTTCTATTCGAAGCGTCGGTACCGTTCTGGCAAATGATTCTTATTACTTAGCGAGAGGATTCCGCTCGTTCCACAGTTTCCAAGGTTTGTAGGTCCAATCCTGCATCATGACAAGCAAGTGGGTATCGTTCGGTTTGATGTCCTCATACCTAAAGCTGTTCAGCTTGTATTCATCGTCTTTTCGTTGCAGATCGTCATTCTTGATATACGCGTACTCCTGCAGTTCATAATACAATTTGTATGAACCGAGAGAGGCAACTGCTCCTGGCTTAATAGTGATCTGGACGGGCTCTGGCAATGCCAGTTCTTGTATTTCTATGAATTCATCCGATCTCTGTCCGTCGAACTTCAGATCCTTGATTGGTGAATTCATGAAATTGTGATGCGTCATCCACAGGTAGCGGAAGCCTTTGAGCGTGTACGTTCCAGCGGGAATGTTTGCGCTGTGATAGATGAGTCCAGCGGAAGTAAGTCCTTCAATATGGTTGAAGAATACCTCATTTCCCGCCTGATCAACGACTATCGGGTAGAAGCCACGACGATAGTTTACTTCTATCAGACTGTCACTTCTTGTTCCCTCTTCATCCCATGTGAAGGCGATCAGCTCTACGAACAAGAGGGAAGAATCCTGAGAGACTGGTGGATCGACCTCCAAGCCGAACATACCAGCTAACATCGAAGCACATGAAGTCATGGTGAGAGCCACCAGCACAATCAGTGTGATGATTGCCACCTGTTTTAGTGAACATTTTTTTTCGGGCATACGCATCCCCCTTTCTGTGTTGTATTCACACAATACACGCGAAAAGAGGTGAATGCAATTAATTTATCCATTATTTACACCTGAACATGACTTCTAGTGTTTCTTTTTCATGTTCAGTGACTAATCAACGGTATTTCAGCAAGTCGCTCTCTGCATAGGTAACAGAGAGCATCGATTCCTGCCGAAATATTAGGTAAGGTCTGGTTACGATAGCACCTACCGACTCGAGTCGAGATATCCTGCAGAGATCAACTGATTCCTCAAGCCTTCAATCTGCTTTGCAGTGGATGGTTTGCTCGGCAAAATGGGATTTCCAAGCTGCAAATCCAAAAGATTCCCGTAATCCTTCGTTGCAACGGGAAAACTCGATCTGTCCATCTGCTGCCTGATAGGATTCAAACGATATTGGGCTGCGAGTGAGCCGGCATGATCGCCCGAAACATAAAAATCGTAAATGGAACACACTAACTCAGGGAGAAAATTCGCCGTGGTACATACCGCTCCCACAGTTCCAACAGTGAGCCCAGCATAGATGAGCGTATCCTTACCACACATCACCCGAAATCCAACATCACGATTTCGCCTGATGAATTCCATAGTCTGGGTAAGGTCTCCACTTGAATCCTTCATACCCACTAGGTTATTCACGGTGTGAGCCAACTCCTCTACTGTGTCCTGACTGATCCCGTATCCAGTGCGACCGGGGTTATTGTACAAGAGCACAGGAAGATCGGAGACAGCTTGTGCAATGGTACGAAAATGGGTTTTCAATTCATCTTCGCTCGGTTTCAGGAACATAGGCTGCAATATGGAAATACCATCTGCACCAAGGCGTGCTCCCATCTGAACGAGCTTGACACAGGTGCTGGTACGAATAGCACCAACACCCATGTAGACAGGAACTCTACCACGTACCTGATCGAGAATGATCCGTAGCACCGCCTCCATTTCCGACTCATCGAACATGTAGAATTCACCGTTGGACCCAAACGCCAAGATGCCCGATATTCCCCGGTCGATCATGAAATCGATATGGCGGCGTAATGCAGTCTCATCGACCTTCTCGTCCGGAGTAACCGGTGTGACTATTGGCGGGATAATTCCTTTGATGAAATCGGTGTTCATGATCATTCCTCCGTAGTAGATTATTTGCCGATCTTGGTTCCGGAAACCTTGGCATAGTACTGAGCGAGACCGCTGTGATCATCCTGGCCGTGCCCATCGGCATGGAGCGTCTCCATCATCTCTCGCACCAGAGCAGTCAAAGGAAGAGGAGAGCCGACTCCATGACCGGTATCGAGTGCATTGGCTAGATCCTTGATGTGAAGATCGATCTTGAATCCCGGTTTGAAATTACTCTCGATCATCATGGGAGCCTTCGCATTCATGACAGTCGAACCTGCAAGTCCACCCTTGATCGCATCGAATACGAGCTCAGGATCCACGCCAGCTTTCTTGACAAGGGTAAAGGCTTCCGAGACAGCTGCAATGTTGAGTCCTACAATGATCTGATTTGCCAACTTAGTGGTATTTCCAGCTCCAATCTCACCACAATGGACAGCTGAAGCACCCATTATGAGCAGAATATCCTTAACCTCTTCGAATAGGGACTTATCGCCACCGACCATGATTGCCAGAGTTCCATCGATGGCCTTGGGTTCTCCACCCGAGACTGGAGCATCGAGCATCTGCACTCCCCTTTCGGCGCAAGCTTTGGCAATCTCCTGACTGGCCAATGGTGCAATCGAGCTCATGTCAACGAGCTTCAACCCCTCTTTGGCACCTTCTAGCACTCCGTTTTCACCCATGACAACGGTTTTCACATGGGGGCTGTTCGGGAGCATGGTGATCACCAGAGGGACCTGTGATGCAACGTCTGCAGATGAGGAACCTGCCTTCGCTCCAGCGGAAACCAATTCATCAACATTCGCCTTCATGATATCGAAGACGACAACATCATGTCCTGCTTTCAAAAGATTCTTTGCCATGGGCTTTCCCATGATTCCTAATCCGATAAATCCAATCTTCATATCTATACTCCTAAAAAATAATTATCTGACCATACAAGGTTTCTTACTGTCGAATTTCCAATCGGGAATAAGATACTGCATTCCTACAGCATCATTTCTAGCTCCGAAAGGAAGCTTTTTGTATACTTCGTGAGCTTTCATGACCGCATCC
>Ga0334893_1002321_pt1 | contig 14602 bp, 7 predicted proteins | sample GraSluR3_MG_5_FD_207218 | JGI IMG/M metagenome (GOLD analysis project Ga0334893, IMG submission 207218) | Sludge microbial communities from methane-producing bioreactor in Wageningen University, Netherlands - Granular Sludge_09_05-R3 | ecosystem: Engineered > Bioreactor > Anaerobic > Unclassified...
CGGCGGAGGCTCGGCGGCCCAGCCGTCGGCATGGGCGGCCCCCGGCTTGATCGCCGAATCTGGAAACCCCGCGCTCGACGCGGTTTCGGTCGACGACTTGCAGCACCGGATGGATGCGTTCGAGCAAAGGCTCGACCGTTACGAAGCCGGTGTGCTTTACGGCCTTGACGAGGCGCCCTTTCCGGACGTCCGTTTGCACGGCCGCGTGTACAACGACTGGGCTTGGTTCCACCAGAACGAGGCGAACCGCGACACGGTCGGCGACATTCAGGATGGGGTCGGCTTTCGCACGGCAAGGCTCTCCGGCGAGGGCCGGCTCCGCGAGAACGTCTGGTGCGAGGTGGAGTTCGATTTTGCCGAGAGCGGCGACGCGCCCGAATTCAAGGACGTGTGGATCGAGGTCACCGAGCTGCCGATTGTAGGAAACGTCCGAATCGGTCACTTCAAGGAGCCGTTCAGCCTCGAACAGTTGACGAGCAGTCGCTTCATCAGCTTCATGGAGCGGGGGCTGCCCAACGCCCTGGTGCCGGGGCGCAGCGTGGGCATCGCGGCCTACGATTGCTCGGCCGGCCGGCGCGTCACCTGGGCCGTCGGCGCGTTCCGAACCGACGCGGATGACTGGGGCGGCGCCATCAGCGATCACGGGCAGTGGGCCGCGACGCTTCGGGCCACCATGCTTCCCTACTTTGCCGACGACGGCCGGCGCCTCATCCACGCCGGCGCGAGCTACAGCTATCGCAGGCCCGACGACGACCGATTGCGATTTCGATCCCGCCCTGAGATCAACGTCAAGTCGGAATCCGAGAAGGTTCCGTGGTTCGTCAACACGAAGAACTTCCCCGCTTCCGACTTCCACCTCTTCGGCGTCGAGGCGGCGTGGGTGCGCGGGCCGCTCTCCGTGCAATCCGAATTCGTCGGCGCCGGCGGGAGCCAACTCGGCGGGCCCGATCTGTTCTTCTACGGCGCTTATGCGTACGTGAGCTACTTCCTCACGGGCGAAACCCGGCCGTACGACCGGACCCTCGGCGAATTCGAGCGGGTGGTGCCTTTTCGCGACTTCCTTCGACTGCGGCGCGGCGACGGCATCGTGGGCGGGAGCGGCGCTTGGGAGCTGGCCGCCCGCTGGTCGTACCTCGAGTTGAACGACGGCGACGTCGAGGGAGGCCGACTCGGCAACTGGACGCTCGGCCTGAACTGGCACCTCAATCCGTACGCCCGGTTCATGTTCAACTACATCGACGCCCATCTCGACGACTTCAGCGACGGCGACAGCAGCGCGAAGACGTACGCGATGCGATTTCAGTTCGATTTCTGAGTACGGCGGCGCGCGCCGGAGCGGCCGCGCCGAGAGAGCTGCAACGTTCCCTTGCGCGGTTGCCACGATTGGATGGACCGCGCCGGTTGTGCGTTTGCGACGGCGCGCCCTTTTCGCACGGGCGCCTCGCGCGTGGCCGACAACTGCACGCCGATCCGTAGATGACCGTGGCAGTGAACTAGAATACACAAGATCGAGTGCCTTTCTTGCCCGCAATGCCCCGTCGCGAGTCGGTCGAATGAACGCCTGCCGCACTTGGGTCGCCGTTGCCCTGTTGCTCGCCGCCGGCGGTTGCGGTCCGACGCTTGGGCGATGCGAGGTCGAAGCCGACGATGGCCGGGGGCGGGAACGGCTCTCGCCGGTCGGCCGCGTGCTGACGATCGGCTCCGTGTCGGTCAAGCCGAAGCAGGAGGTGCAGAAGTTCCAGCCATTGGCCGACTACCTGGCCGAGGCGTTGAAGGACCTGGGCGTCTGCGGCGCCCGGGTGGTCGTGGTCGCCTCGGTCGGCGAGATGGCCGAGCTGCTGAAGAAGGGCGACGTCGACGTTTACATCGACAGCCCTTTCCCGATCGTCCAAGTCGAAAATCTTGCCGGCGCGGTTCCGATGCTCCGGCGATGGAAGAACAACGAGGAGACCTACACGGGTGTCGTCTTCGCGCGCGCGGCCGGCGCCATCGACCGCCTCGACGATTTGAAGGGGCGAGTGATCGCCTTTGACGAGGAGTTTTCGACCTCCGGATACCTGCTCCCCAAGGGAATGCTCGTCGAACTCGGCCTGGCCCTGATGCCCGTCGACGACGCCTCACGCGACGTGCCGTCCGACCAGGTCGGTTACGTGTTTTCGCGCGACGACGAGAACACGCTGTTCTGGGTCGAGCGGGGCAAAGTGGCCGCCGGCGCCGCCAATCGAAGGGAGTTCGAGCGCCTCACCCGGGATCGCCCGGGCGACTTCGTCGTTCTCTTGGAGACGGTCCGGGTGCCGCGACAAGTCGTGTGCCGACGCCGCGACCTGGAACCGGCCGTGGCATCCGCGCTGGAACAGACGCTGCTCGAGATGAGCCGGAGCCAGCGGGGCGCCAGGGTCCTGGCCGAGTTCGAAGCGACGGACCGGTTCGATCGGTTTCCCGGCGGAGCCGACCGCACGTTGGAACCGGTCCGCCGGCTGGCGAAGCATCTCGACTCGCCGTCCGAGGCTCCACCTGCGCCATCCGGAGATGCGGAGTGAACGTGTTCTTCCCAAGAAACGTCATGCGCCGTATCGGGTTGGGCGGTCGCTTCGTCCTGTCGACCTCGGCGCTGCTGATCGTCTTCGCCGTCGTGGTGACGTACACGACGACTCGGGCGCAAGAGGCGGCCATCCGGCAGCGTCTCCAAGGCGAGGGTCGGTCTCTGGCCCGCATCTTGGCCGCCACGTCGCCTAATTTCGTGGTCGCCCTCGACGTGCGCCAGCTCCGGTTGGCGCTTGCCGAGGCACGCGCGCAGAAATCGGTCGAGTACGCCTACGTCTTCGACGACCAGGGACGCATCCTGACCGACGGAACCAAGGAGAATCCCCAGCGCGACCGGGTTCTCGACGACCCGGTGAGCCGACGGTCGGTCGCCGCCGAGGACGGACTGATCCAGTACCTGGACGATCGGCTGGACGTCACCGAGCCGATCTATCTTGCGGGGCGGAAGCTGGGGGGAGTCCGAATCGGCCTGTCGACCGAGGAAACCCGGCACGAAAGGGCAGCGCTGCGCAGGCGCAACATCCTGCTGGCCCTCGCTTTCGTCGTGATCGGCTTGGGCGCCACCCTGCTCGTGACGCGAACCGTGGTCCGGCCCCTCGCTCGCCTGACCGTCGCGACGCGAGAACTCGCCGAAGGCAGATTCGACGCGCGGGTCCACCTGCGATCGAACGACGAATTGCGGGCGCTTGCCGATTCGTTCAACCGCGCGGCCGAGAGCCTTCGCACCACCATGGTCTCGAAGGCGTACGTCGACGCGATTCTGCAATCCATGAGCAATGTCCTCCTGGTGCTCAGCGCCGAGGGAACGATTCGCAGGGTCAATCGGGCCACCTGCCGGTTGTTCGGATACGAGGAAGACGATCTCGTGGGCCGGCCGGTCGCCACGGTCGTCGAGGAAGAGCCCGGGGAACCGTCGATGATCGAACTCGCCGTCGAACAACGCGCGGAAGGGCCCGTCGAGGCCCGGGGGCTCGCCCGAGGCGGCGCGCCGATTCCCCTCTCGTTGTCGACCGCGGTGATGGGCGATACGGGCGAGGTCGTGTGCGTCGCCGAAGACATCAGCCGGCGCAAGCGGGCCGAGGAACGGCAAATGCGGTCGCTCCGGCGGCTGGAGGGTTTGACGCGCCTCCAGGGAGAATTGCTTGCCCCCGCCCCGATCGGCGACAAGCTCCAGAAGGTCGCGGAGGCCGCCGTCGATCTGTTCGAGCTCGACTTCTGCGGGATCTGGCTCATGGGGTCGGGCGACTCCGATGCGCCGGAGCGTTGCGACGCCGAGTCGGGCGACCAAGACGCTTGCAGCGGCCCACCCGACGCGAGCCTTCATCTGGCGGCCCGTGCGGGCCGCTATGCCGAAATCGCCGAGAAGAACCGTCGCCTGCCCGTGGCGCACTGCGAAATCACACGGGCCGCCACGGCCGGAAGAACCCGGCTCGCGGGCAGCGACGCGGCCTGTGATCCGGCGGGCGCTTCAGGCGAACCGGGCCGACCGGCGGACTTCACGGCCTGGGCACGTTACCGACTGCGTGGTCCCGAAGGCAGCTTGACGGGCATGGTCGCGGCGATGGCCGGGCAGCCTCTTACCGAGGAGGACGACGCCTTCCTCCTGCAATTGAGCGAGACGACCTCGCGAGTGATCGCCGACGCCCAGGCCGCCGAAGCCCTTCGGAGTGCCCGCGAAAGGGCCGACGTGGCCAACCGGGCGAAGAGCGAGTTTCTCGCCAACATGAGCCACGAGATCCGGACGCCCATGAGCGCGATCCTCGGCTTCTCCGAAGTGCTCGTCGAGAACGCCGCCGATCCGGAGAGCGTGGAGGCGGCCAGAACGATCCACCGCAACGGCGAGCACCTGCTCTGCCTCATCAACGACATCCTCGACTTGTCGAAGATCGAGGCGGGGAGACTCGAGGTGCAATGCAGCGAGTGTTCGGCCGCGCAAATCGTCGGCGACGTCGTGTCGCTGATGAGCGTGCGCGCCCAAGCGAAGAACCTGCGTCTGGAAGTCCAATACGCGGGCCCCATCCCCGCCACGATCAAGACCGATCCCATCCGGCTTCGCCAGATCCTCATCAACCTGGTCGGCAACGCGATCAAGTTTACCGAGGTGGGAAGCGTCTGCCTGCGGACGCGCCTGCTTCGCGAAGCGAACCAACCGCCCCGCCTGGGGCTCGACGTCATCGACACGGGCATCGGGATGACCTCGGAGCAGATCGCGCGGCTTTTTCGACGGTTCACCCAGGCCGACGCCTCGACGACCCGCCACTACGGCGGCACGGGACTGGGACTGACGATCAGCCGGCGACTCGCCGAAATGCTCGGCGGCGACGTCCGCATCACCAGTGAGCCGGGCCAGGGCAGCACCTTCCATTTGTCGATCGCGACCGGGCCGCTCGACGGCGTGCCCATGTGGCACGACCCGAACGCGGCCGTTCGCCCCTCCCGCTCGCCGGCCGCCTCGGCCGGAGCCGCCGACGTCGAGCTTCGCGGACGCATCCTGCTGGCCGAGGACGGCCCCGACAATCAACGCCTCATTGCCTTTCTGCTCAAGAAGGCCGGCGCCGAAGTCACCCTGGCCGAGAACGGGCAAGCCGCCGTGCAGCAGGCCCTCGATGCCCGCGCCGAGGGCCGGCCGTTCGGCGTGATCTTGATGGACATGCAGATGCCCGTCATGGACGGGTTCGAGGCGACGCGCCGGCTCCGCCAGGCGGGCTACCAGAGCCCCATTATCGCGCTGACCGCCCACGCCATGGCGGGCGACCGCGAGAAGTGCCTCGAGAGCGGCTGCGACGACTACGCCACGAAACCCATCGACCGGCCGAGTCTCTACGGCACCATCGCCAAGTATCTCGCGTCGGCGGCGGAGCAGGCGACGACCGGCTGACCCGGGCCGCGACCGTCGGCCCTCGTAGTCTCACACCCGCGACCGCGGGGCGTACGTCGTGTGCAGCAGGTGGTGCGATTTGTCGCCCAGCGGCTTTCCGAGAAACTCCTCGTAGAGCTGGCGGATCTCGGGATTCTCGTGCGACTTGCGCAGCGACTTGCCCTCATCCTCTTGGTAGATGGCCGCGATGCGGGCCCGGCGGACCTCGTCGGTCGTGAAGCGGGGTTGCCCGCCGCCGCCGATGCAGCCGCCCGGACAGGTCATCACCTCGACGAAGTGGAACGCGCACCGGCCCGACTCGACCGCGGCGATCACCTCCTGGGCGTTGCGCAGGCCGTGGGCCACGGCCACGTTCAGGGTGACGCCTTCGAGAAAGCTCCACTCGGGCAGGGTCGACTCGACGGTCAGCGAGGCCGTCTTCACGCCGTCGAGGCCCTCGATCGGCGCGACGTGCAGATTCTCCGTCGGCAGCGGCCTGCCCGTGGCGATTTCGTAGACCGTGCGCAGCGCCGCCTCCATGACCCCGCCCGTGTTCGCGAAAATGTCGGCCGCGCCCGAGGAGAGGCCCAGCGGGGCGTCCATGGGCTCGTCGGGCAGGCCGCGGAAGTCGATGCCCGCCACGCGGATCATGCGTCCCAGCTCGCGCGTGGTGAGCACGACGTCGACGTCGCGCGCGCCGCTGGCGTCCATCTCGGGCCGCTGGCACTCGAACTTCTTGGCCGTGCAGGGCATGACCGAGGCGACGAAGATCTGCTCGGGCCGCTTGTCGAGCTTCTGGGCGTAGTAGGTCTTGGCCACCGCCCCGAACATCTGCTGGGGCGACTTGCAGGTCGAAAGGTTCGGCAGCAGGTTGGGATGGAAGTATTCCATGAACTTGATCCACCCCGGCGAGCAGCTCGTGAACATGGGCAGGGCCACCGGCTGCTTGTCGACGAGGGCCTTGCGGAGCCGGGTCAACAGCTCGGTGCCCTCCTCGACGATCGTCAGGTCGGCGGCGAAGTTCGTGTCGAACACGGCGTCGAAGCCCAGGCGCCGCAGGGCGGCGACCATCTTGCCGGTGACCAGGGTGCCGGGCGCGTAGCCGAAGCACTCGCCCAGGGCGGCGCGGATGGCCGGCGCCGTCTGCACCACCACGTGCTTGGAGGGATCGTCGATCGCGTTCCAGACCTCGTCGATCTGATCCTTCTCGATGATCGCCCCCACGGGGCACACGGCCGCGCACTGACCGCACTGCACGCAGGCCACCGAGTCGAGCTCGCGCCCGAAGGCCGGGCCGATCGTCGTCTCGAAGCCCCGGTTCTGCGGAAACAGGGCGCCCACCTGCTGCACCTCGGCGCAGACGGCCACGCAGCGCCGGCACTTGATGCATTTTCCGTTGTCGCGGACCAACGCGGGCGTCGAGGCGTCGACGCGCTTTCGCGTGCGCTCGCCCTGGTAGGGAATCTCGCGCACGCCCAACTCGGCCGCCAGGGCCTGCAGCTCGCAGTCTTCGTTGCGGTCGCAGGTCTGGCAGTCGCCGTTGTGCTCCGAAAGCATCAGCTCGACGACGGTCCGTCGGGCCGCCCGCACCCGGGCGCTGTTCGTCCGCACGCGCATCCCCTCGGCCACCGGCATCGAGCACGAGGCGGCGAGGTTCTGGGCCCCCTCGATCTCGACCACGCACACCCGGCACGCCCCGATCGCCTGAAGTCCCTCGACGTAGCACAAGGTGGGGATCTTGATGCCGGCCCGGCCGGCCGCCGCGAGAATGGTCGTCCCCTGCGGGACCTCGACCGGCACGTTGTTGATGGTCAGAGAGATCATGTTCTCGATGCCCGGCTCCGTACTATGTCCCGTTGCCGTTTCGCGTCGCGTTGCGGCGCCCGTAATCGCACCGCAGGCAGCGGCACGCCTGGCGCACGGCCACCGCCTCGCGCCAGGGCAACTCGACCTCGTCGAAATTGTTCCGCCGCCGCTCGACCGGGATCAACTCGAGCTTCTCGCGCGGCGTGTCGGTCGGCTCGGCGTCGGGGTCGAACGAGGTGTCGACCTCCTGGGTCTCGCGCCAGAAGGCGTGGTCGCGGCCCGTCAGGTAGCGGTCGATCCCCACGGCGGCCCGTTCTCCCGCGGCCACGGCCTCGACGACCGACGACGGTCCGCTCACGCAATCGCCCCCGGCGAAGATCCACTTCTCCGAGGTCTGGCCGCTGACGGGATCGGCCTGGAAGAACGCCTTGGCGCGGGTCTCGAGGCTGATTTCGTCGCCGATCCGCTGCGGATCGAGCGTCTGGCCCACGGCCACGAGCACCTGGTCGGCCTTGATGCAAAACGCCTCGCCCGCCTCCTCGGGACGGCGGCGCCCCGACCCGTCGAACTCGCCCAGCTTGACCGGCAGGCACTTCACGCCGGCCACGCGCTTGCCTTCCATTTCGATCTCGACCGGCGCGGTCAACAAGCGCAGCCGAACGCCCTCGTGCAGGGCCTCTTCGATCTCCTCCTTGTAGGCGGGCATCACCTCGCGGCTTCGCCGATAGACCACGGTGACCGTCTCGGCCCCCAGGCGCAAGGCCGTGCGCGCGGCGTCGATGGCCGAGTTGCCGCCCCCGACGACCACCACGTCCTTACCCACGGGAACCGAGCCCCGCAGGTTGTACGTGCGCAGGAAATTCAGTGCGTCGATGATGCCCTCGGCCTCCGACCCGCGAATGCCCAGCCCCACGCCGCTCGGCGCGCCCACGCCGAGGAACACGGCCTCGTATCCCTCCGCCCGCAGCGACTTCAACGAGAACTGCTCGCCCAGGCGCATGTCGGTGAGGATCTCGACGCCCAGGTTTTCGATCATGCGGACCTCGCGGGCGACGATCTCCCGCGGCAGCCGGTAGGCGGGAATGGCCTGCACGAGCATGCCGCCGGGACGCGGCTCGGCCTCGAACACCGTGGGGCGGTATCCCAGGCGGGCGAGAAAGTAGGCACACGACAGCCCCGCCGGCCCCGCCCCCACGATCGCGATCTTGCGCCGGGCGTTCGCGTCGCTCTCGCGGACCTCGGGAAGCTGGATCGTCACCTCCTGGTCGGCCATGAACCGCTTGATCGCCCGGATCGACACGGGCGCGTCGAGCGTGCTCCGCCGGCAGCGGTCCTCACAGGTGTGAAAGCACACCCGGGCGCAGATCGCCGCGAAGGGGTTGCGGTCGCGGTGCAGACGCAGGGCCTCGGCATGACGTTTCTCGCCCACCAGCGAAACGAAGCCCGGAATGTCGACGTGGGCCGGGCAGGCGCTCGAGCACGGCGCCTTGACCAGCGCCGCGCACACCCCGGCGCGGCACCGCTTGTCGCGGATGTGCTCGACGTACTCGTTGCCGAAGTGGCGGATGGTCGAGAGCACCGGGTTGGGCGCCGTCTGGCCCAGGCCGCACAGCGACGTCTCCTTGATGATCTCGCCCAGCTCGATGAGCCGCTCGACGTCGGCCTCTTCGCCCTCGCCGTTGCAGATCCGCTCGAGGATCTCGAGCATCCGCTTCGTGCCCACCCGGCAGGGCACGCACTTGCCGCACGATTCCTCCTGGACGAATTCGAGGAAGTAGCGGGCGACGTCGACCATGCAACTGTCTTCGTCCATGACGATCAGGCCGCCCGAGCCCATGATCGCGCCCAGCTCGGCGAGCGAATCGTAATCGAGGGGCACGTTAAGGTGTTGCCGGGGGATGCACCCGCCCGACGGGCCGCCGATCTGGGCCGCCTTGAACTCCTTGCCGCCCGGGATGCCGCCCCCCACGTCGTAGATCAGGTCACCCAGCGACATGCCGATAGGCACCTCGACGAGCCCCGAGTTCTTGATCGCTCCCGCCAGGGCGAACACCTTGGTGCCCCGGCTGCGCGCCGTGCCGAAGGCGGCGTACCACGCGCCGCCGTGAAGCACGATCGCCGGCACGTTCACGTAGGTCTCGACGTTGTTCAACAGGGTCGGCTTGTTCCAGAGCCCTTGCTGGGCCGGGAACGGGGGACGGGGCCGGGGCTCGCCGCGGTTCCCCTCGATCGAGGTCAACAGGGCCGTCTCCTCGCCGCACACGAACGCCCCCGAGCCCATGCGGATTTCGAGATCGAAGTCGAACCCGGTCCCCAAGATATTCTTGCCCAGCAAGCCCCGCTCCTCGGCCTGCTTCAAGGCGATTCCCAGGCGCTCGACCGCCAGGGGATATTCGGCGCGCACGTAGATGTAGCCCTTGGCCGACCCGATCACGGCCGCGGCAATCGCCATGCCTTCGATGAGGCTGTGGGGATCGCCCTCCAACACGCTGCGGTCCATGAACGCGCCGGGATCGCCCTCGTCGGCGTTGCACACGACGTACTTCACGTCGCCGGCGGCCTGCCGGGCGAACGACCACTTGCGCCAGGTGGGAAACCCGGCCCCGCCGCGACCCCGAAGCCCCGAGGTCTTGAGCGTCTCGATGATCGCCTCGGGCTGTTTCTCGGTCAGAACGCGGGCCAGCGCCTGGTAGCCGTCGCGCGCGATGTAGTCGTCGATCTGCTGGGGATCGATCCGGCCGCAGTTCCGCAGGACGACCTTCTCCTGGAGCCGGTAGAAGTCCATCTCCCGGGCCTGGGGCACGGCCCGGCCGTCGGGCCGCTTGTGCGTGAGCCGGTCGACGACCTGCCCCTTCTCGAGATGCAGGGCAACCAACTCTTCGCAGTCGTGCGCGCCGACCCGCTCGTAGAAAGCGTCGTCGATCATCAGCACGGGCCCGCCCGAGCAGGGCCCCAGGCAGCCGGTCTCGACGATCCGGACGCTGCCGTTGACGTTGCGCTGCTGGAGGGCCTTCTCCAAAGCCGCGCGGACCGCGCGGGCGCCCGAGGCGATGCAACTGGCCCCCATGCAGATGCGAACCTCGCGGCAGCCGCTGGCGGCGCGGCCCGACTGCTCGGCAGCCAGCGCGTCGCGCAGATCGTTCAGTTGGCGCGGGCTTGCGATGGGCTGGGTCATCCGTTCTCTCCGTTGCCGGCACCGCGCCCGTCGCGGTAGCGTTCGAGAATGCCGGCGATCTTGGCGGGCCGAACCCGCTCGTACACGTCGTCGTCGATCATGATCACGGGAGCCAGGCCGCAGGCGCCGAAGCACCGCCCCACGTCGAGCGAGAAGTTGCGATCGGGCGTGGTCTCACCCACCTCGACGCGCAGCGCGTCTTTGAGCCCTTCGAGCACCTCCTTGCCGCCGCGCACGTAGCAGGCCGTCCCCAGGCACACGCGAACCAGGTGCTTGCCCCGCGGCACCGTCGTGAAGAACGAGTAGAAGCCGACCACCCCGGCCACCTGGCTGTACGGCATGTCCAAGGCGAGGCTGATTCGCTTCAAAGCGCTCTCGGGCAGGTAGCCGAACATCGCTTGCGCGATCTGCAGCACGGGAATCAGTCCGCCCGGCACCTCGGCGTACTGCTTGAGCACGTCGTCGAGCCGAGCGAGAAGCTCTTCCTCCGACGCCTCGGCACTGCAAGCGCACTTGTATTGATCGACGATCATGGGATCCCTTACTTTGCCCATCGCGTCAGGGCAGATTGGGGCGAGCGGCCGGCGGCGTGCAACTCAATCCCGGCCGGCGAGGAGGCGGGCGCATCCAGGCTACTTTAGTCTACCTGATCGGCGTGCTTCTGCAAACCGCCCGGAACGAATGGAAGCGTCGCAGTGCTTTCATCGGTGAGCCGCTGAGGGATGATCGCCCGCGCCCCGCAGCAATGCACAGAAAAGAACAGACACAAACCGAAAACTTGCCAAACGCCCGCGCTGCTGCGAACATGGGCTTCCCACGGCAACCAGAACCGCCGCTCGACGAATCCAGCGCAGGGGAGGCTCCATCATGCAAACCGCTCGACGCCAGTTCATCGCACGCGCGGCCGCTTCGGCCTGGGCGGTCGTCACCTTGGGGCGGACGGGACGTGCCGACCGGCCGCAAGAGGGCCCCGGCCCGGCGCAAGCTCCCGCCGTCCCATGCCTCGACTACGGGCTTTCGTTTCTGTGCAACCCGTCGCCGAAAAACGCCGTGCGCTTCTGGATCGAGAGCCGCACGATGGTCGTCGACGAGGCGGCCGGCCGGTCGAACGTCCTCTACCAATGCGCCTCGTGCAAGAGCGAGCACACCTTTGCCGAAAAGGGCCTCTTCCACGAAGACAACTACGATTTTCTGCCCATCTTCGCCGGCGACGAGTGCGAGCATTTGCTTGTTTTCCGCCGCCCGGCCCGGCTCAGCGACCGCTACCGCCAGATCAGCAACTCGGAGGACGTCTGGGGAAAGCCGATCCTCAAGCTCCGCGAAGGAAAGCCCGTCGAGGCCCTCGATACCTGGGAAGCGATCCGCGACGCGACCGCGGCCGGCATTCCTCTGGTGAGCCGAACCGAGCTCGCCGACCCGCAAACCGGCCTCCGCGCCATCATCGAGTGCCCGGTCAAGACGATGAACATCAGCCTCGAGCGCCGGATGTACCAGGTCGACACGGGCCCGATCGCCTTTGCCGACCTTTCGCGGGGATTCGACGCGCTGCTCGAGAACGTCCACCTGGCGTTCGTGGCCTTCAACGCCCCGCACTTCGCCGACTTCGTCATCGAGCAGCCCACGCCGGTGATCGAAGACGGCAACGAGATCGGCAAGATCTACCACTATTCGAACCCGATCAGCCTGCCGGCCGCCAACGCGCTGTTTGCCGTAGGCGCCCCGGCTTGCTGACGGGTCGGCCGCCGATTCTCTCGGTGCTTGCTCGCGCCATGACGAGCGCCGATAATCCGGGGCGCGTTCGCCGCGCCGAGCGAACCAGCGCGGCCATCCCGCCGGCGCGCGGCGGCGACCCGCCGCGCAACTCCGTTCACAAGGGCGACGACTCATGCACACCTTGCCGAGACGCTGCGGTCGACCGGTCGTGTTGTTGGTGCTTTTCGCGCTGTGCGCCTGCCGCGGAACGGCCGCCCGGGCCGTCGACTTCCCCGGCCCCGATCCTCGCGAAGCCCGGGCCCGCGCCGATGGCGCGACCCTGGTCCTCGAGAATGAAGTGCTGGCTTGCGAGTGGCGCCTGGCCGACGGACGGCTCAAGCCGGGGCGGATCGTCGACAAGCTCTCGGGAGCGGCCCTCGAGATGCGCGACGCCGAGTGCTTTCGCTTCCTCGTTGCGAGGTCGCCCTCGCGCGAGGCGCAACTCGTCAGGGCTTCGGACCTCGAGGTCGCCGCCGGGCCCAAGGCGACCGGAATCGAGCCCGATCCGAAGTCGCGCCGTCTCGCCGACCGATCGCCCGGCCGCGAGATCGGCGTTGATCTGGCGTCTGCGGATGGGAACCTGCGAATCGAGTGGCGGGCGGTGCTCGGCGACGGCGCCAACTACGTGCGTCAGCGCGTGCGGATTTCGGCGACGGCCGAACCGGTCGAGATCCGGGAGCTGACCCTGCTCGAAACGCCGGCGCCCGGGGCCGAGGTCGTCGGCAGCGTCGACGGCTCGCCCGCGGTGGTCGGCAGCTTCTTTCTGGCCTTTGAGCACCCCATGTCGCAAAGCACCGTGTCGCCGGCCGACGGCGCCAAACCCGCCACGCTGCGCTGCGCCTATCCCTACGCCGTGGCGATCGTGCCCGGCGCGCCGTGCGAGCATTCGTCGGTGGTCGGCGTCGCGCCCGAGGGACAGTTGCGGCGCGGGTTCCTCTTCTACCTCGAGCGCGAGCGCACGCAGCCGTACCGCACCTTTCTGCACTACAACTGCGGATACCAGGTCGGCTGCGAGTTCTGGCGCGTGCGAAATCGCGGCACGCCCGAGGAGTTCGAGCGGTTCGTCGCCCGGCAGGAACCGCTGTGGCTCGAGCTGATCGACGTGTTCGGGCGCGAGCTGGTCGAAAAGCGCGGCGTCGTGCTCGATTCGTGCGTCCACGACCACGGCTGGGACGACACGAGCGCGGTCTGGCAGTTTCACGAGGGCTATCGCCGCGGCTTCGCGCCGCAGCAAGCGGCCGCGGCGAAGTACGGGTCGCGCGTGGGCGTCTGGTTCTCGCCCTGGGGCGGGTACTCGGGGCGCAAGCTTCGCATCGAGGCCGGCCAAAGCCAGGGCTTCGAGGTCAAGGCCAATGGACTCTCCCTGGCCGGGCCCCGCTACTACACCCGATTCCGCAACGCCTGCCTCGGCATGGTCGGCGACTATGGCGTCAACTACTTCAAGTTCGACGGATTCGGGGCGGGCAACAACCAGCCCGGCGCCGGGCCCTTCGCCAGCGACGTCGAAGGCCTGCTCCGCCTTTGCGGCGAGATTCGCCGGGCCGATGCCGACGTGTTCCTCAACCCCACGACGGGCACGTGGCCCTCGCCGTTCTGGCTGCTCTGGGCCGACGCCATCTGGCGCCAGGAGAGCGACGCCGGATTCCTCGGCAAGGGCTCCGATCGCCAGCAGTGGATCACCTACCGCGACAATGCCACCTACCACAGCACGATCGGGCGAGGTCCGCTCTACCCGATCAGCTCGCTCATGCTCCACGGCATCATGCTGCACAAGTATCCGTTCAAGAATCCCTACGACCCGGCCGGCCCGGCCGTGAGCTGCCGGCCCGAGGACGTGCTGGCCGAAATCCGCTCGTACTTCGCCACGGGCACGAACCTCCAGGAATTGCACATCGACCCGAGCCTCATGACCGAATCGAGCTGGGACGCCCTGGCCGAGGCGGCCCGATGGTCGCGCGCCAACGCCGACGTGCTGGCCGACACCCACTGGATCGGCGGCGATCCGGCCGACGGCGCGATCTACGGCTGGGCCTCGTGGTCGCCCCGCATGGGAATCCTCGCCCTGCGCAACCCGAGCGATCAACCGGCCGAGATCGCCGTCGATCCGGCTGCGGCCTTCGAGCTTCCCGACGGCGCGCCGCGGACCTACGCGCTGAAGAGCCCCTGGTCGGCCGACGCGGCCCAGCCCGCGCTCACGGTCGCCGCGGGCCGGCCCCATTCGTTCCGCCTGGAACCCTTCGAGGTGCTCATCTACAACGCGACGCCGGCCGAGTCGAGTAGGGTGCGTGCTTGCACGCACGGGAGCGACTCGCAAGCCCGGGAATGATTCGCTGAGGTAGGGCACGGCGTTTTGCGGGAAGGAATGCCACGGCGTTGGCGGGATGGGCGCGTGCGTGCAAGCACGCACCCTACCGCTTGCCCAGTTCCCAGGAATTGTTCGTGTAAAGCGAAAGAGGGGGGGGCGGCCC
>Ga0334893_1002323_pt1 | contig 14600 bp, 12 predicted proteins | sample GraSluR3_MG_5_FD_207218 | JGI IMG/M metagenome (GOLD analysis project Ga0334893, IMG submission 207218) | Sludge microbial communities from methane-producing bioreactor in Wageningen University, Netherlands - Granular Sludge_09_05-R3 | ecosystem: Engineered > Bioreactor > Anaerobic >...
TCTCTTGCGTCTCCTGTTTCCGCATCAACTATAGTAATTTGATTTCTTTTACAATTTTCCTCTATTATTTTAATTCGGTGTTCATAAAGTTCTATGGCCTTAACATTACCTTTATTGTTCATTCTTTCTGCGATAAATGCAGTTTTTCCTCCTGGAGCACTGCACACATCTATAATATTTTCTTCTGGTAATGGATCAAGTATATCTACAGCAAACATAGATGTTATATCCTGAACTGAAAACAGACCTTTTTTATAGGCATCCATGTTCATAGCAGGATTCCCTTCTGCTACTTTATAACCTTCAGGTACATATTTTGATCTTTCAATTTTCACTTCTTTTTCCGAAAATAAATTTTCAATTTCTTCCGGAGTAGTTAAAAGATTATTTATTCTTATCCAAACAGGAGGAACACTATTAAAATATTTCAACATTTTTTCAGTGTTTTCTTCACCATAAGATTTAATAAAATTTTCTGTAAGCCAAACTGGAAAAGAATATTTGATACTTAAATACTGAGAAATGTTTTTTTCTTTTTCAGGGAAAGAAAGCTCATCTTTTTTTCTAATAATATTTCTTAGAACTGCATTTACAAATTTAACACTACCTTGATGAGAATATTTTTTTGTTAGATTTACACCTTCATTCACCGCAGCGCTTTCAGGAATTTTATCAAGGAACAGTATCTGATATGCAGAAATTCTTAATATATTTCTTACCCAAGGTGATAATTTTTCAAGTTTCTGTTTTGAAAACTGTTGTAAAACATGATCAAGATAAAGCCTGTTCTTTATTGTTCCATTTACAATCTCTGTGACCAAAGATACATCTCTCCGATCTTTTAATAAGTTCTTGGATAATTCTTTGTCCATTGCAACATTGGAAAAAGCTCCGTCTTCATTTACTTTATATACTATTTGAAGTGCTGTCTGTCTTGCTGACATATTGTTCATATTTTCCTCCAAGAAAGAAGTTTATGGCTTCTTTTACTTTTTCCAAATCAACTTGAGTATTATAACAAGGTCCATTTGGTCTTTGATTCAGAACACCAAGTACGGGAAGCTGTTTTACATCCTGAATTCCAGAAGTAAGGTCTCTCTCGCATGCTACTGCAACAATTGCTTTTGGTTTTTTTTCAATAATAGCTTTCCTGGCTAAAGTTCCTCCCGTAGCGACTACCAACTGAATTCCAATTTCTTTTTTTATTTTAAGTAAATCTCCAATGGGACAGAGTCCGCATTGTTTACAATTATCTTCATTGATAGTTATTTTATGGGGGCACTTAGCATTTTGCAGACAATGAGGAGTAAGAATAAGTATCTCCTCAGGTTTAAGATCAAATTTTTTGGTTTTAACAACCTGATTACATACATTTACATAGGAACCCTTAATTTTATCCTTTTCAATTCCAAGTAATTTTCCAATAAAAAGACTTAAAGGAAAAAGGAAATCTATTACTCCCTTAATCATTTTGTTGGTTTTTGAATAACTCTTCTCATTAATTAGGCTTACTATAAGAGTTCCAATTGCAATAACAAAAATAATTATTGCAATAAATAGAATTATCGAGAAGGTACTGAATATTCGATTGGTAATAACTGGGTCATCCAGTTTTTGAACATATCTTACTCCTGCCCAAATCAGTGCAAAAAAGAATACTGACAGCAGCAGTAGTGCTATATATATTCTTTTTTTATTTAAATTATCCATTTTATTTTCCCAATAATTCTCCCTTAATTACTTTATATCCATTTACAAAATCCTTTGAATCTAGCTGTTTTTTTCCTGCAGGCTGGACTGTAACCAAAGCAATAATTCCTTTTAGAGTGGCAATGTAAATTCCCTCTGATGTAATATCAATGATTTCTCCCGGGGTATAGCCAGTACCCTTTTTTTCATCTATCAATAAACTTCTTTGAATTTTAAGTCTTTCTCCACGGAAAAAAGTATAAACTCCAGGCCATGGATTCATTCCTCTTATTTTATTATGCAAATCTAGGGCAGACATATTCCAGTTGAGAAGCTCATCTTCTTTTTTGAGCATTGGTGCATAGGTAGCTTCGTCATTATTTTGTTTTAGCGGAACAATTCCATCTTTTTCTAGTTTATTTAGCGCTTCAAGAAGAAGCTTTCCACCAAGAATTGCTAATTTTTGGAATAAATCTCCCGTATTTTCATCTTCGGAAATCTCAATTTTATCTACTAAAAGAATATCCCCCGTATCCATGCCTTCATCCATTTGCATAATTGTTATGCCTGTTTCTTTTTCACCATTTATTATTGCCCAGTGAATTGGTGCAGAACCTCTGTATTTTGGAAGAATTGACGCATGAATATTAATACATCCAAACTTAGGAATATTTAAAAGTTCTTTTGGAAGTATTTTCCCATAAGCTGCTACCACAATTAAATCCGGAGAAAGATTTTTTATCAAACTCAGGCTTTCTTCATCTCTTATTCTTGCTGGCTGGTAAACTGGTAGCCCTTTATCTAAAGCAATCTCCTTAACCGGAGGATAACTAAGTTTATTACCTCTGCCTTTTGGTTTGTCTGGTTGAGTGAAAACTGCCAATACCTGGTGTTTTGATTCCAAAAGGGCTCTTAAAGCTTCACCAGCAAAATCTGGTGTTCCCATAAAAACAATTTTCATTGACTACTCCTTTTCTCTTGGAGTTGCTTTATCGATAAACAAAACTCCCTTTAAGTGATCAATTTCATGCTGTAAAACAATTGCAAGAAATCCTTCTGCATCTATTTCTATCTCTTCGCCCTTCTCGTTCAAAGCCTTAACTTTTACTTTTTCTGCTCTCTTAACAAAACCATATTCTTCTGGGCAACTTAAGCATCCTTCTTCAGAATCCACTTCACCTTCAGATGAAACAATCTCGGGATTAATAAGGGCAAATGGTTCTTCCTCTTGTGTGTCAATTACAATTATTTGCTTAAGAATTCCAACCTGAGGAGCTGCCAGTCCAACACCTGTATCTGTTGTATACATTGTCTCAAACATATCATCTATGATTTTAATTATTTTATCGTCAACTTCTTTAACTATTTTTGATTGTTTTCTTAGCAATGGATCTTCCTTAGTTACAATCTTATAAATACCCATATCGAAAACCTCCCTTTTTAATGTTCATTAACATTTAGAGTATTAAAAATGGATCTACATCAAACAATACTCTCATTCCTTCTTTTTGTCCTTCACTCTTTAGTCTATTATAATTGTCCTTAAGATAATTGTGTAGGAAATTATCTTTTGTTTTTATAATAAAGTGATATCTATACCTGTTTTTTATTTTACTTATTGGTGCTTCTCCCGGGCCTAAAATTTCTTCTTCCCTAAGCACTTTTTTAAATTCCATTGCCAATTTCTCTGTATATTCCCTAGTTTTACCCATGTTTTCTCCAGAAACCAGAATCCTTACAAGTTTTGTATAGGGGGGGTAATCCATTATTTTTCTTTGTTTTAACTCCTGATTATAAAATGACTCAAAATTATGATTTTTTGCCGAAATAATTGAAAAATGATCTGGATTATATGTCTGAATTACTACAAATCCAGGAAGATCTCCTCTTCCTGCTCTGCCAGCAACTTGGGTTAAAAGTTGAAATGTTCTTTCGGCAGAATAAAGATCGGGAACATTTAGAGAAAGATCTGCAGATATAATGCCAACAAGAGTTACCCTAGAAAAATCCAATCCTTTAACAACCATTTGGGTTCCTAAAAGTATATCCGTTTCACCACGAGAAAACTCTGACAGCAATTCTTCATGAGAATCTTTGGTTTTTATCTGATCTTGATCCATACGGGTAACTTTTACCCCAGGAAAAGTTTCTTGAAGCAAAGCTTCAATTTTTTGGGTTCCCATTCCCATGTCTTTTATAAATTTGCTACTACATTCAGGACATTTTTGCGGAATTCTTGTTGTCTTTTCACAATAATGGCACTTAAGAACATCTGGAGATTTGTGAAGTATCATAGGAACAGAACATTTTGAACAAGTAATTACATGACCACATTCTCTGCATAATATAAAGCGAGAAAAACCCCTTCTGTTTAAAAACAAAATGACTTGTTCATTTCTATCAATTGTCTCCCTGATTCTATTTTCCAGTAAAGAGCTAAAAACTGATCTGTTTCCTTTTTTAAACTCTTCTTTTAAATCTACTATTTCAACCTTAGGTAATTTCGAATTTACCGGCCTATTCTTTAAAGTGACAATCTGATACTCTCCTTGTGTCCCTCTGTAATATCTTTCTAAAGAAGGAGTAGCACTGCCAAAAACAACTTTAGATTTAGAAAAGACTCCTCTTTTTAAAGCTGCTTCTACTCCGTTGTAACGAGGGTCAGGCTCATTTTGCTTATAAGATGTTTCGTGTTCTTCATCAACAATTATTAGCCCCAGGTTTTTCACTGGTGCAAAAACTGCACTTCTTGCTCCAAGAATAATATGAGGTTTTTCCTGTTGAAGCTTATCCCAGGATTTCATTTTTTCCTTATCAGACATATTGCTGTGCCAATGAATAATTTCTTTATCAATTTTTCCCTGAATTCTTTTCATAGTTTGGTTTATCAAAGATATTTCTGGAACCATGTAAAGAACACTTTTGCCTTTAACCAAAGTATCTCTTATTAATTCAATATATATTTCAGTTTTTCCACTGCCAGTTACTCCAAAAAGAAGGGAGGGTTTTTCTTCCCTTCTTATTTCTTCTAAAACTTCCTGCTGTTCAAGAGTAAGATTTGTAATATCCTTATATAAATTAAATTTATCTTCAATAACAACTTCCTTAATATTAACTTCTTCTTTAATTAGTGCTCCAGACTTTAATAAATCTCTTAGAACTCCTGAATCAAAAACCTCTTTTGTCTTTAAATCTTCTAAGAAAATCTCTTTTTTTTCTTTTATATAATTATATAACTTATCTTTTTTCGTACCTTTACGGAGGTTTAAAACCTTTTCATTATTAAAACTTATTTTTATAAAAATATTACTTGAAGTAGGAAGAATAAAATTATCTTTTACTTCAAGGAACCCATTTAAAAGCATATTTTCAAATATTACTGATAATATTTCATCTTTATTTATAAGAAAAAAAGCATTTTTTTTCTCTTCGATTATTTTTATCAATTTTTTCTCTGCTTCTGAAAATAACATTCTTTGGTTATTGTCTGCTCTTACAAAAATTCCCTTCGTTTTTTTTATTTTTGCGAACTCCGGAAAAGAAAGCTGAGCAACTCTCATAAGAGGGGTAAGATAATAGTCAGAAATAAAAGAATGAAACTTTAAAAGCTCCTCACTTATTACGGGCTCATCATCTAGTACAGTAATTATTTCTTTTAACTTCTTAAAGGAACTAGTTTCTTTTACCTTATTTACTATGCCAAAAACCTCTTTATTAACTAAAGATACTACAACTCTTTTACCTGTAAGGTTTGTACTCATGTCTTTAGGGATTTCGTAATCTAAAAGATCATTTCCTCCAATGTTAACAATCACTTCTGCAACCATTATCTCACCTCCCTTTTAACTAAAGATACAAGTTTAAAAAGACCCCTGAGTAAGGGGTCATTTTTTTATCAATTGCAATATTTCATCAATAATTTTTTGGGCAACTTCTTTTTTTGACATTAAAGGAAGATTAATCTCATGTCCATCTGAAAAATACAAATTCACTTTATTTGTATCTCCCTTGAAACCTGCCCCTGCTTCAAGAATATCATTGGCAACAATGAAATCAAGATTCTTTCCATTAACTTTTTTATACGCGTTTTCTTTTAATTCGTTAGTCTCTGCGGCAAAACCTACAAGAATTTTGCCCCCTTTATTTTTTCCAAGATAGGCAAGAATATCTGGATTTCTTTCCAGAAGAATTTGCATATCCCCTTCTTTTTTCTTAATTTTATGATCCGCAGCCTTCTTGGGTCTATAGTCTGCCACTGCAGCAGATTTAATGACTATATCAGCATCTTCATAATTTTCCAATACTTTATCATACATTTCTAAAGCAGATTCAATATTGATAACTTTCACTCCAACAGGTACAGCCAAGTTTGTCCTGCCAGAAACCAAAGTTACCTCAGCACCTCTTTTTGCTGCTTCCTCTGCAATGCTATATCCCATCTTCCCAGAAGAATGATTTGTAATATATCTTACAGGGTCAATTTTTTCCATTGTTGGACCTGCCGTTACAAGTACTTTTTTACCTAAAAGATCTTTTTTAACCTGAAGAAATTCTACAAGCTGACTTACTATTTTTTCAGGTTCTTCTAGTTTACCTTTTCCAGTGTAACCACAGGCAAGCATTCCTTCTGCCGGTTCTATAAACAAATAACCATGTTTTCTTAATTTTTCAACATTCTCCTGATATATTGGATTTTCTAGCATATTTACATTCATTGCAGGAGCAAAAATAACAGGAGCTTTTGTGGCCATAATTGTTGTGCTTAAAAAGTCATCTGCAATACCATTAGCAACTTTGCCAATAATATTTGCTGTAGCTGGGGCAACAAGATATGCATCAACTGCATCTGCCAGTCCTATGTGTTCTACATTCCATATTTTTGGTTCCTGAAACATATTAACTGTAACAGGATTAGAAGTTAACGTCCTTAAAGTAAGCGGAGTTATAAACTCGGTGGCAGATTTTGTCATGACACAATGAACCTCTGCACCTAATTTTTTTATTCTGCTTGCTATTTCGGCTCCTTTATAGGCAGCTATGCCACCCGTAATTCCCAAGGCAATTACTTTTCCTTTAAGCATTTTTTCTCCTTATCTAATAACATGAATTAGTTCTTCATTTATTTCATTAAGAGCTATCGTTACCGATTTATTAAAATACTTCTCTCCATCAACCAGTGGGGAATCTCCGTCTACAATTTGTCTTGCTCTTCTTGCTGCTGCAATAACAAGACTATATTTACTGTCTACTCGCTTTAACAAATCATCAATATATGGTCTGTTCACTATTTACTCCCCCTTATTTAATAAATTCATTATTTCATGGTTTCTGCTTGTTTTTAATTTTTCAGCTATAATAATGGCTTCAACTTCACAAACAGCTTCTTCTATTTTATCATTAATAATTACATAATCATAGTTCGGCATATTTTTAAATTCTTTTTCGGCATTTCCTAATCTTTTGGCTATTTCTTCGGGTTTCTCGGTCCCTCTGAAAGTAAGTCTTTTTTTCAGTTCTTCCATAGAAGGAGGAGCAATAAAAACAAATACTGCATCTTCCATTTTTTCTTTAATCTGCATGGCTCCTTGAGGATCTATTTCAAGAATACAGTCGAATCCCTGATTTAAAATTTCATCAACATAGTCTCTTGGAGTACCATAATAATTATCATAAACCAATGCATATTCAAGAAATTTTCCCTCAGCTATTTTACTTTCAAAATCTTCTTTACTTAAAAAGAAATATTCTCTGCCTTCTCTTTCTATCACACGTGGTTTCCTAGTGGTAGCTGAAATAGAATATTTCATATTATCCATCCTCTTGCGGACTTCATGGCAAACTGTGCCTTTCCCTGCTCCCGAAGGGCCAGATAAAACTAATAAAATGCCTTTCCTCTTTATCAAAATATACCTCCAAAATTATAAATTATTCAATATTTTGAACCTGCTCACGCACTTTTTCCAGTTGAGCCTTCATTTCAACAACCAATAAAGATATTTCTGAATCATTAGCTTTTGAACCAATTGTATTTATTTCTCTGTTCATTTCCTGAATTAAAAAATCAAGTTTTCTTCCTACCTGGTCTTCTAAATCCAAATTTTTCATAAACTGGTTAAAATGGCTATCCAGTCTAACTAATTCCTCGGTAATGCTTGATCTGTCTGCAAAAAAAGTTACTTCATTTTCCAGACGATCTTCATTTATTATTTCTTTTTTTTCAAGAAGTTCTTCTATTCTTATTCTTAATTTTTCTTTATATTCTAAAGTTACTTGAGGACTTCTGACAGCAATTTTTCCCTTCATTTCTTTTAGGTCTTCAATTCGCTGCAGAAAATCTTCTTTTAAGTGTTTTCCTTCTTCAATTCTCATCTTTTTATTTTGTTCAAGAGCATCCCTTAGAATTTCTTCATAGTGAACCCATATCTGATCAATATCTTCCTCTTTTTCTTCAATACTTATAATTTCAGGAAGAGAAATTATTTTTTCTAAGGATAAATTATTTTCAATTTTCAATAACTCTCCTAATTCATTTAGTGAATTATAATATGTCATGGCAACTTCTTTGTCAACTTTGACATTGACATCTTGTTGCTCAACATTCTTTACTTTTACAAATACTTCAACATGTCCTCTTTTTATATATTCCGAGATGATTTTCCGAACATTTTCTTCCATCTTCAGATATTTTCTAGGATGTCTTAGACTTACTTCCAGATAACGATGATTAACGCTTTTTAATTCAAGGGAAAATCTTTTTCCTAAAGCTTCTTTTTCTCCCCTGCCATAACCTGTCATACTTTTAATCAAAAAACAACACTCCTCGCCAATTTTGTACCTTATATAATACCATAAAAAGTAAAAAAAGAAGCAGATAAATCTCTGCTTCTTTGCAAATCTATATTATTTTTTAAAATTCAAATTTCCCAAACTCTTTCTTAATTCTTTCGAAGGCTTCTTTCATTCTTTTTTGGTCTACTGTCAACGATATTCTAAAATATCCTTCCCCTGCCTGTCCGTATCCAAGCCCTGGAGTGATAATTACTCCGGTTTTTTCCAATATCTCTTCTGCAAAAGTTGAAGAATCATATCCTTTTGGTACTTTTGCCCAAATGTAAAAGCTACCTCTAGGCGCTTCTATTTCCCACCCTAATTCTTTTAGAGAGGCAATTGCTTCATCTCTTCTTTCTTTATAAACTATCTGATTTTCTCTAATTAGACTTTCTGCATTTTCTAATCCTGTAATAGCTGCTTCTTGAACCGCCTGAAAAACCCCTGAATCAATATTTGATTTTATAGTTGTTAAAGCTTCAATAACATCTTTTCTTCCTGCAGCATAACCAATTCTCCAACCAGTCATATTGAAGGGCTTAGAAAGAGATCCGAATTCAATTCCTACATCTAAAGCCCCTTCTGCCTCCAAAAAACTAATAGGTTTATCTTGATCATCATAATAAACCTCAGTATAAGCTGCATCATGACACACTATTATATTATGCTTCTTAGCGAAAGAAACTACTTTGTTAAAGAAATTTATATCCGCAACTGCTCCTGTTGGGTTGTTTGGATAATTTATAAACATAAGTTTTGCCTTATCTGCTACCTCAGAAGGAATTTTTTCTAAATCTGGCAAAAAGTTATTCTCTTCCATTAGAGGCATAGTGAAAGATGTTCCTCCTGCTAACAGCGTTCCTATTCCATATACAGGATACCCTGGCTCAGGTACCAAATTAATATCTCCTGGATCCACGTAACATAAAGAAATATGTCCTATACCCTCTTTTGATCCAATTAAAGACACCACTTCAGTTTTAGGGTCAAGCTGAACATTATGTCTTTTTTTATAATACTCTGTAACAGCTTTACGGAAAGAAAGCATCCCAGCACTTGAAGGATATTGGTGATTTGCTGGATTTTGGGCAGTCTCTGCAAGCTTGTCAATAATTATTTTAGGGGTTGGTCTGTCTGGATCACCTATCCCAAGACTAATTATATCAACACCCTGTTCTTTTTTTTCTGCAATCTTTTTTTCTATTCTGGCAAAAAGATATGGTGGTAATTCTTTTATTCTTTTAGCTTTCATATTATTTCTCCTTTAAAAACCAGCTCTGCCGGTCCTGTCATATATATTTTTTTCTTATCAGGCCACTCTATTAACAAGGTCCCCCCGGATAATATAACCTCAGCTTTCATACTTGTCTTATTATTAATTACTCCTGCTACCAGGGTTGCACAAGCCCCTGTTCCGCAGGCAAGAGTTATTCCTGCTCCTCTTTCCCAAACCTTCATTTTCATTTTTGAGTCATTAATTACCTGAACAAATTCTACATTGGTTTTGTGAGGAAACATTGGATCATTTTCTATGATTGCCCCCCATTTTGATACGTCAATTTTATTTAAATCTTCAACAAAAATTACGCAATGAGGATTACCCATATTAACAGTAGTTATTTCAAAATCCATTCCAGCAAATTGTACTTTTTCAGATAAATTATATTCAGGGATTCCCATATCCACTTTTACTCCTGTTACTTTTTCGTCTTCAATAATAATTTCAGGGATAATCGTTCCTGCAAGAGTTTCTACTTCAATAATTTTTTTAGATACAATTTTTTCTTCATAAACAAAGCGGGCAAAACACCTAATCCCATTTCCACACATTTCTGGCTCGGAACCATCTGGATTAAAAATTCTCATTTTTATGTCATTTTTCTCTGATGGCAGAACCAATATTAAACCATCGGCACCAATACCAAAATTTCTATCACATAATTTTACAGCCAATTCATTGTAATTTTCAGATACATTTTCTGTAAATGTATTAATTAAAACAAAATCATTTCCTGCACCATGCATCTTAGCAAAACGCATTACAGCACCTCCTCTTATTGTCAAAGGACAAGATATAACATATCATACAGGGGATCCCCTTTTTTTAAAATAAAATGATGGGATGTATTTTGTATATTTTTTGTATATTTATATAAGGAGAAACGCATATGCCATTAGACGGTTTTACTATATCTTTTTTAAGCAAAGAAACTGAAAATATTTTAAGAGGAGCCCGAGTAGACAAAATCTATCAGATGGACGGCTATTCTTTGATTCTAAATTTAAGAAATGAAGGTAAAAACCATAAACTTTTTATTTCTGGTCACCCTCAAATGGGACGTTTTTGTATAACAAATTCAAAATATGAAAATCCCGAAATACCACCGATGTTTTGTATGGTTCTACGAAAATATCTTGAGGGGGGAAAACTTCAGGAAATTAAGCAAATTGGATTGGAAAGAATTATTCATTTTGTTTTTGAAACTATAAATGAACTAGGTGACCGGGTTAACAAAATTTTGGTTGGAGAGTTCATGGGAAAGCATAGTAATATTATTTTGATTGATGAAAAAGAAAAAATTATTCATGATTCTTTGCAACGCTTCCCCCTTTCTGAAAACAGTTTTCGAGAAATAATGCCTGGTAAAAAATATTATAATCCTCCTGCTCAGAACAAATTATTAATGAATGAAATTAATCTCCCTGTAATCAAAGAACAATTCATCGAGAATTTTCTTGATCTTACAGCAGAGAAAGCCGTCTTATCAATGGTCTCTGGAATCAGTCCTGTTCTTGCCCGGGAAATTTGCAGTAAAAGCGGGATTAATGGAGATACCTCTGTAGAATTTCTAGGTGATATCGACTATCAGCGCCTGGAAAACACTATTATTAATTTAAATAATTTGCTGGAAGCTAACCAATCCTCTCCCGCTCTGGTTAAATATGGAGAAAAGTTCGTTGATTTTACCCCTTTGGAATACGAAGTTTATCAGGAATTTGAAAATATTTCCTATGATAATATGAATACCTTAGTTGAAGATTTCGTTGGTGGCAGAGACCGGCTAAATAAAGTTCAGCAAAAAAAGGATCACTTAAAAAAAGTTATTGATAAAGAAATGTTAAAGCTTGAAAAAAGATTCGATCTTAATCAAAAGAAAATTAAAGATTTTGAAGATGGGGATAAATACAGAATTATGGGGGATCTCCTTACTGCAAATCTTTATCAGATAAAACAAGGTAAAGAAGCTCTTGTTCAAAATTATTATTCTCCTGAGCAAGAGGCAATTGTTATAAAAATGGAAGAAAATCTAACACCCAATCAAAATGCTCAAAAATATTATAAAAAATATAATAAGGCTAAGTCGGGAGCAGATTATGCCAAAATCCAAATGAACCTTATTTCTGAGGAAATGAGTTATCTGGATAGTATACTTACCAGTATTGACAGTGCTCAAGACTTAAAAACTCTGGATGAGATTCAAAAAGAAATGGTAGATGAAGACTATTTAAAGAAGGATATTAAAAAAGAGGGAAAAGCAAATAAAGGTAAGAAGAAAGAAAAAGAATTAGTTTTGGATAAAAGTGAGTTTATGGGATTTGATATATATGTAGGGCACAATAATAATCAAAATGATTTTCTTACTATGAAGTTCGCATCATCTTCAGATTTATGGTTCCATGTTAAAGACATCCCAGGGTCTCATGTTCTTGTGAGAAATCCCAACAGAGAAGAAATCCCTGAAGAAGTTATAGAAAAGGCCGCCCTTTTGGCAGCAAAAAACAGTAAAGGGAAAAACGCAACAATTGTTCCCGTTGACTATACTATGAAAAAACATGTAAAAAAGCCAAAAGGCTCCAAGCCCGGCTTCGTAACATACGAAAATGCCAAAACAATTCAAATCCGCCTTTAGCGAGCAAAATGGGACGCTTCCAAAATCCGCGCTTTATCCACAGGATAAATTAATCCTTACCTTGTGGATAAAGCGAGCAAAATGGAAGCGTCCCATTTTCAACATCAATTAGTCAAATTTTGAAATTCTTTTGCTGCTTTGCTTGTGGTTTCTGGATAGTCTTCCAGTTGGTAACCTAGGCCAAGTTCTTTATACTTGTAGCTCCCCATCTGGTGAAAGGGAAGGACTTCAAATTTAACAAGATTATCAATACTTAATAAGATGTTTTTTATTTTTTCTATTCCTTCTGCTTGATCATTTATTCCACTAACCAGCACATATCTAGCCCATACTTTTTTATTATACTTATTTAAAATTCTTATAAATTCTGGAAGGTCATACCTTTCCCTTCCTGTTGTTTTACGATAAATTTCCCTGTCTGCACCTTTAATATCCAATATAATCTGATCAGCAAGCTCAATTATTTTTTCAAGCTTATCTATATCTGAAATCAATATCCCCGAAGTATCAATTGCGGTATTAATACCCTCTTCCTTGCACTTTCCCAGAATATCTATTAAAAACTCCCCTTGGGTTAAAGGTTCCCCTCCAGAGAAAGTCACGCCTCCTCCAGAGGCTTTATAATAATTTTTATATTTCCTTATTTTTTCCATAAGTTGCGAAATTGTATATTCCTCACCTTTGCCAAACTCCCAAGTATCAGGATTATGACAATATATGCAGCGCAAAGGACATCCTTGAAAAAAAACAACGGTACGAATTCCTGGGCCATCAAAAAAACCACTTGTTTCAATTGAATGTATATAAGCTTTTTTCATAATTTATCAGCAACCCATTGTATAATGGAATGTCCTGTTAATTACTTCTTGTTTTTGCTCTTCAGTTAATCTGTTAAAATGCACTGCATAACCAGAAACTCTTATTGTCAGATTTGGATACTTCTCTGGATTTTTCATTGCATCTACAAGCTTATCTCTTTGAAGAACATTTACATTTAAGTGATGTCCACCTTGCATAAAGTAACCATCAATTAAAAAAGCAAGTTTTTCCGGGCGAGATTCAGTCTCTTTGGATAAAGCATCTGGAACAATAGTCAAAGTATTAGATACTCCATCCTGACAAACACATTTATATGGTATTTTTGCAACTGAATTTAATGATGCAAGAGCCCCCGACATATCTCTACCATGCATTGGGTTCGCTCCAGGTGCAAAAGCTTCTCCTGCCAATCTTCCATCGGGAGTTGCTCCTGTTTTTTTGCCATAAACCACATTGGATGTAATTGTTAGAACAGAAAGTGTATGCTCTGCATCTCTATAAAGAGGATGTTTCTTTAATTCACCAACGAAATAATGAAGAACTTCCAGAGCAATATTATCTACAGCATCATCATCATTACCATACTTAGGAAAATCTCCTTCAGTTACGTAATCAACCGCAATTCCATTTTCTCTTATCGGTTTAACCTTTGCATATTTTATTGCACTTAAAGAGTCTGCAACCACAGATAACCCCGCAACACCAAAAGCCATATATCTGTGAACGCTATTATCATGGAAAGCCATCATAATTTTTTCATAAGCATATTTATCGTGCATATAATGAATTATATTCATTGCATTAACATATTGTTCCGCAACATATTCAAGTACTTTATAATAGTTATTTTTTACCTTCTCAAAGTCAAGAATCTCATCTTCGATCTTTTCAATTCCCTCAATAATTTTCTTGCCACTTTTTTCGTCTACTCCACCATTTATTGCATATAAAAGAGATTTCCCAAGATTACACCTTGCTCCAAAGAACTGCATTTCCTTACCAACCCGCATTGCAGATACACAGCATGCAATTGCATAGTCATCTCCATAAATTGGTCTCATAAGGTCATCACTTTCATACTGAATTGAGTCCGTCTCAATTGAAACCTTGGCACAATATTCCTTAAAGCCCTTTGGAAGATTCTCCGACCAAAGTACAGTAAGGTTTGGCTCAGGTGCTGGACTTAAATTCGTCAGAGTGTGAAGTATTCTAAAAGAATTCTTTGTTACTAAAGTTCTGCCATCTTCCGACATACCCCCAACTGATTCAGTTATCCAATTTGGGTCTCCAGCAAAAAGTTCATTATAGTCTGGAGTACGAAGGTGTCTTACAAAACGAAGCTTCATAACAAGC